>OLNK01000743.1_pt1 | contig 33636 bp, 24 predicted proteins | sample 1672791 | NCBI WGS metagenome assembly OLNK01 (sample SAMEA3136724, study PRJEB25190) | human gut metagenome | biome: human gut; feature: human-associated habitat; material: faeces | place: Austria | collected 2013 | reverse complement strand
TCCTTCCAGTGCTTCGCGCTGATCCAGCTGCTGACGTCCGGCGGCCCGAACCACTCCACCGATACCATCATGTACTACATCTACTACACAGCCTTCAAGCTGTACCGCTACGGCTACGGCAACGCGATGGGCGTTATCCTCGCCATCATGATCGCCGTTCTGTCCGCTGTGCAGTTCAAGGTCACGCGGTCTGATTGAGAAGGAGGGAAATGACTATGGATACCAAAAAGAAAAAAAAGAAGATTTCCCCCTACATGGTGTTCAGCACCATCGTCATCATCCTGCTGGCCATCGCGTTCGCGTTCCCGCTGTACTGGATCCTGACGGGCTCCTTTAAGACGCAGATCTCCATCAACTCCACCACCCCTGAATGGTGGCCGAGCGAGTGGGTCATGACGAACTATGACAAGCTGTTCAGCCGCCAGAAGTCCCCGCTGTGGGAGTTCGCGGTGCCGTTCAGCAGCCACTTCAGCGCGGACGGCAAGGACATCATCTGGTGGGCCGGTCCCCAGGTGCCCGCCGCTGTGCGCTGGCTCATCAACACGGTCTTTATGGCCGTTGCCTCGATGATCCTGACCTGCATCACCTCCGCTATGGCAGGCTATGCGCTGGCCAAAAAGCGCTTTGTGGGCCGCAGCATCCTCTTTACCCTGATCGTCTGCGCCATGGCGCTGCCGAAGCAGGTCATCCTGATCCCCCTGCTGCGCGAGATGAGCAGCCTGCAGCTCTACAACACGATCTGGGCGGTCATCTTCCCCATCGTCGGCTGGCCGTTCGGCGTATTCCTGATGAAGCAGTTCAGTGAGGGCATCCCCGGCGAGATGCTGGAGGCCGCCCGCATCGACGGCGCGAGCGAGGCCAAGACCTTTGTCCGCATTGCGCTGCCCATGATCAAGCCGGGCATCGGCGCACTGGCCATCTTCACCTTCATCAACTCGTGGAACGATTACTTCATGCAGTTGATCATGCTGTCCAGCACCAGCAAGCTGACGATCTCTCTTGGTATCGCCAAGCTGCAGGCCGAGAACTCCACCGACTACGGCCTGATCATGGCCGGTGCCGCGCTGGCAGCCGTGCCCATCATCATCGTGTTCCTGGCCTTCCAGAAGTATTTCACGAAGGGCATCACGATGGGCGCTGTCAAGGGCTAAACCCGGGAACGGGCGGCGACGTGGAGTTCTCTCCCTCCGGCCTTCGGCCACCTCCCTCGCAGAGGGAGGCAAGGCCCCCGGCCCCCTCTGCGAGGGGGCTGTCGCCGCAGCGACTGGGGGAGAGAGCCCTGCCATTGCCCGAAGCCTACCCGTGCAGAAAAGCCTTCCCCCTTGGGGGAAGGTGTCTGTGGCCCCGACCACAGACGGATGAGGGGCAGCCTGCCGGAGATTGCCCGCAAACGGGCCGTGTCAGCAGGCTCCGCCCTCATCAGTCACCTTCGGTGACAGCTTCCCCCTCGGGGGAAGCCTTTACATACAGTTTTACGAACAGGGAGTGTTTGTATATGAAAGACATCAACAAATATCGCGGCATTATTCCTGCCTTCTACGCCTGCTACGCACCGGACGGCTCTATCTCCACCGAGGGCGTCAAGGCACTGACCCGCCACTTGATCGCCAAGGGCGTCAAGGGCGTTTACGTCGGCGGCTCCTCCGGCGAGTGCATCTACCAGCACCCTGACGAGCGCAAGGCCGTGCTGGAGGCCGTCATGAGCGAGGCCAAGGGCAAGATCACCGTTATTGCCCACGTCGCCTGCAACAACACGGCAGACTCCGTCGAGCTGGCCGCCCATGCTGAAAAGTGCGGCGTTGACGCCATCGCGTCCATCCCGCCGATCTACTTCCACCTGCCCAACTACGCCATCGCGGACTACTGGAACGCCATGAGCGCCGCCGCGCCCAACACCGAGTTCATCATCTACAACATCCCGCAGCTGGCCGGTACCGCTTTGACGATGCCCCTGCTGAACGAGATGCTCAAGAACCCCAACGTCATCGCGGTCAAGAACTCCTCGATGCCCACCCAGGACATCCAGATGTTCAAGGATGCCGGTATTCAGGCGCGCGGTGCGGACGGCTTCGCCGTGTTCAACGGCCCCGATGAGCAGTTCGTCTCCGGCCGTGTCATGGGCGCGGACGGCGGCATCGGCGGCACCTACGCCGTCATGCCCGAGCTGTTCCTCAAGATGAACGAGCTGATCGAGAAGGGCGACATCCCCGCTGCCCGCGAGATCCAGTACAAGGCGGACCGCATCATCTACAAGATGTGCGAGGCCCACGGCAACCTGTACGCGGTCATGAAGGAGATCCTGCGCCGCATGTACGGTCTGGAGCTGGGCGGCGTGCGCGCCCCGCTGCCGGGCCTGATCCCCGAGGATGAGCCCATCGTGGCCGAGGCGCAGAAGATGATCGAGGACGCCGTCGCGGCCCTGTAAGAGGTGTGAAATGATCGTAGATTCGTTTGATTACATTGCCTGCTACAAGGGTCTGCACCCGAATCTGGACAAGGCCATCGACTGGCTGAACAGCCACACGCTGGACGCGCTGGAAAACGGCAAGACCATCATTGACGGCGAGAACGTCTTTGTCAATGTGATGGACGCCGACCTGCGTGATGCCGACGGCGCTGCGTTCGAGTACCACCGCCGCTATGCCGACCTGCAGATCGATCTGACCGGCAGCGAGCATCTGGGCTGGGCGTCCGAGGGCACGGAGCAGGGCGAGTTTGACGAGGAAAACGACTTCGGTCTGCGGACCGGCCCCGAGCACTGCGGCATGACGCTGGGCGAGGGACGCTTTGCCGTGTTCTTCCCCGGTGAGCTGCACAAGCCCAGCTGCAAGACCCCCGGCTGCGACCACGTAAGAAAAGCCGTGGTCAAGATTTTGATGAAATAATTTGCATTCCCCAAGCCTTCCCCCTTGGGGGAAGGTGGCCCCGCAGGGCCGGATGAGGGGTAAGCTATTGATGGTTGCCCGTAAACGGGTTGCCGCCGTAAGCTCCGCCCTCATCAGTCACCTTCGGTGACAGCTTCCCCCTCGGGGGAAGCCTTTTTGCGTATAGAAAGGAGCCTTTCCCATGACCCACGAACAAATCTTCAACCAAATCAAGGGCGGCCTTATCGTCTCCTGCCAGGCGCTGGAGCACGAGCCGCTGTATACAAAAGAGGGCGGCGTCATGCCGCTGATGGCCAAGGCGGCGGCACAGTCCGGCGCTGTCGGCATCCGCGCCAATACGGTGCGCGACATCACCCAGATCAAGCAGGTCGTGGACCTGCCGGTCATCGGCATCATCAAAAAGGATTACCCCGGCACGCCGATGTACATCACCGTCACGATGCAGGAGGTCGATGAACTCGTCGCCTGCGGCGTGGACATTCTGGCCGTGCAGGGCACCGGCGCCCTGCGCCCCAACGGGCAGACGAGCGCCGAGTTCATCCGCGCCATCAAGGAGAAGTACCCCGACCAGCTCGTTATGGCCGACTGCGACAACATTGAGAACGCGCTGGCCTGCGCGGGGGCCGGTGCGGACTTTGTCGGCACGACGATGCGCGGCTACACGCCCGAGACGACGGGCATCAACGATGTGGACTTCGGCTTTATTGCCCAGCTCGCGCGGGAGTGCCCGGCCAAGGTCATCGCCGAGGGCCATATCCACACGCCGGAGCAGGCCGTGCAGGCGCTCTACGCCGGTGCGTTCGCCCTCGTCGTCGGCGGTGCCATCACCCGCCCGGCGGAGATCACGGCCCGCTACACCGCGGCCATCAACAACCACAAATAAGCAGGTGCGCTATGAGTAAAACCTATCTGGGCGTTGACATCGGCGGCACGGCGGTCAAGCTGGGGCTCGTCGATGAGAACGGCAGGGTGCTGCGCCGCGCCGAGCGCAGCGTCAGCTTTGACGGCTACAAAACGCCGATCCTGGATACCGTGCAGGCGGCCATCCACGAATTTCTGACTGCGGACGCGCCGAGGCTCGAGGGCATCGCTGTGTCCGCCACGGGCCAGATCGACAGCCGCCGCGGCGTGGTCGCGGGGACCTGCGGCAATTTCCCGGGGTGGATCGGCGTGGACATTAAAGGTACGCTGGAGCGTGCCTTCGGCCTGCCTGTCACCGTCGCCAACGACGCCAACTGTATGCTGCTGGGCGAGGTCTGGGCCGGTGCGGCTAAGGGCTATACCGATGTCATCGGTGTGACTTTGGGCACCGGCGTCGGCGGCGGCATCCTGACAGGCGGACGTCTGCTGGAGGGTGCGCGCGGCCTTGGCGGTGAGCTGGGGCATTTCCGTCTGCACGCGCTGGACGGCGTGGCCTGCACCTGCGGGGCCATCGGCTGCTATGAGCGCTACGCCGCCACAACGGCGCTGGTCCGCAGCGCCCAGAAGGCCGGGTTGGACGCGCCAGACGGGCGTGCGATTTTTGAGGCTGCCGCCGCGGGCGACGCCCGCACGCTGGCTGTGCTCAACGGTTGGATCAACGAGATTGCCCAGGGCCTTGCGGGCCTTGTACACATCTTCAACCCGCAGCTGATCCTGATCGGCGGCGGCGTCAGCGCACAGCAGGCGCTTCTGATCGACCCGCTGGCCGCGCAGGTGCGCAAAAGCATCATGCCCGCCTTCGCCGAGGGCCTTGAGGTCAGGGCCGCAGCCCTCCAGAACGACGCCGGCCTTGTCGGCGCAGTGTGTTATTTTAAGCAGCAGCAGTAAGGCGGATGGCTCGTGTCGCCGAGGGCGCCGCCTCCCTACAGCTCCACCATGAAAATCCCCCCCCCGCCGCACCCCGGCGGCGGGGAATTTTTTTGCGGAAATACAGTATGTAAAATCTGGAACGCAAAAGCGCAAAAAATGTGCGAATGACGGCCTTTTGTGGGTTCTGGACAAAAATATTGACTTTGAACCGATGATTTTGGCACGGCGCAGACGGGCGTAAATTGTTGCAATTACAGAGCGTGTGTGGTATACTCCCTATTATGAATAAGTGTGTAAATTTGCCCAAACGAGGCGGAGCGCACGGGACAAAAACCGGTCATCGACGGACTGACCGGCTCACAATACAATAAAGGAGCGCACTATGAAAGTAGTAATTTTGGCTGGCGGCCTTGGCACGCGCATCAGCGAAGAAAGCGTCTACAAGCCCAAGCCGATGATCGAAATCGGCAACATGCCCATCCTATGGCATATCATGAAGGAATATTCCTACTATGGCTTTCACGACTTTGTCATCTGCGCGGGCTACAAGCAGCACATGATCAAGGAGTGGTTCGCGGATTACTTCCTGCATACCAGCGATATTACGTTTGATTTCACCCGCGGCCAGAACGAGATGATCGTCCACAACCACCACACCGAGCCGTGGAAGGTCACCGTTGTGGACACCGGCCTCAACACGATGACCGGCGGGCGCATCAAACGCATTCGTCCCTACATCGGCAATGAGACCTTCATGATGACCTACGGCGACGGCGTCTGCGATGTGGACATTGCCAAGCTGGTGGCATTCCACCGCGAGAACGGCAAGATCGCCACGCTGACCGCCGTTCAGCAGGAGCAGCAGAAGGGCGTTCTGGATATTGCCGAGGATAATTCTGTCCGTTCTTTCCGTGAAAAGAAGGCCAGCGACGGTGCGCTTATCAACGCGGGCTATATGGTGCTGGAGCCGCAGATTTTCGACTATCTGGACGGCGACGCCTGCGTCTTTGAGCAGAAGCCGCTGCAGAAGCTGGCCGAGGAGGGTCAGCTGATGAGCTATATCCACAAGGGCTTTTGGCAGTGCATGGACACCGCCCGTGAGAAGCAGACCCTGGAGAAAATGCTTGCCACCGGCAACGCGCCCTGGAAAAAATGGGAGGATTGATGATGGTACATTACGATCCTGAATTTTACCGCGGCAAGCGGGTGTTCGTCACCGGTCACACCGGCTTCAAGGGCAGCTGGCTCTGCAAGATGCTGCTGATGGCCGGGGCCGAGGTCACGGGCTACAGCCTGCAGCCGCCGACGCAGCCGAACCTTTTCTCCATCGCCGGCGTCGAGGACAAGATGCACAGCGTCATCGGCGACATCCGCGACTTTGACGCGCTGAAGGCCGCTTTTGACGCGGCGCAGCCCGACATTGTGCTGCACCTGGCCGCGCAGCCCATCGTGCGCGACAGCTACAAGGACCCGCGCTACACCTATGAGACGAACGTTATGGGTACGGTCAACCTGCTGGAATGTGTGCGGCTGGCCCGGCAGCAGGGCAGAGCGCCCCGCTCGGTGCTGAACGTCACCACTGACAAGGTCTACCACAACAACGAGTGGGCCTGGGGCTACCGCGAGAACGAGCCGCTGGACGGTTTCGACCCCTACTCCAACAGCAAGAGCTGCTCGGAGTTGGCGACGCACTCCTACATCAACAGCTTTTTTGCCGATAAGACCGTGGCTGTCTCGACGGCCCGCGCGGGCAATGTCATCGGCGGCGGCGACTTTGCCAATGACCGCATCATCCCCGACTGCGTCCGCGCCATGGCCGCGGGCCGTAAGATCGGCGTGCGCAACCCCTACTCGACCCGCCCGTACCAGCATGTGCTGGAGCCGCTGGCGGCCTACCTGCTGATCGCCCAGCGCCAGTACGAGGACAGCCGCTTTGCGGGCTACTATAACGTAGGCCCCGACGACTGCGACTGCGTCACCACCGGCACGCTGGTGGATCTGTTCTGCCGGGCCTGGGGCGGCGACGCCGCCTGGGAGAATCAGGCCGAGGCCAATGCCCCGCACGAGGCCAACTTCCTGAAGCTGGACTGCAGCAAGCTGAAAACGACCTTCGGCTGGACGCCGCGCTGGCACATGGCCGAGTGCATGGAAAAGACTGTCGCCTTCAGCAAGATCTGGCTTGCCAACGGCGACGTCCCGGCGGAGATGGAAAAGGAAATCAATATTTTTTTGGAGGAGCAATAATTATGTGGAAGAACGAGGCAGAAGCCCGCGAGCAGATCAAGACGATGGTCGCCGAGTATTATCACGACTTCAAGGAGAAAAAGACCCCCTATCAGGAGGGTGACCGCATCACCTACGCAGCCCGCGTCTTTGACGAGAAGGAGATGTGCGCCCTGACTGACGCCACGCTGGACTTCTGGCTGACGACGGGCCGCTTTGCAGACCGGTTCGAGAAGGAGTTTGCCAAGTGGATCGGCGTTAAGTTCGCCCATCTGGTCAACAGCGGTTCCTCCGCCAACCTGATCGCCTTCATGGCGCTGACCGCCCCCGAGCTGGGTGACCGCCAGATCAGGAAGGGCGACGAGATCATCACCGTGGCCTGCGGCTTCCCCACCACCGTGACCCCGGCCATCCAGTACGGCGCGGTGCCCGTGTTTGTGGATGTGACCGTGCCCCAGTACAACATCGACGTCACCAAGCTCGAGGCCGCCCTCTCCCCCAAGACGAAGGCTGTCATGATCGCCCACACGTTGGGCAACCCGTTTGACCTGTCCGCCGTCAAGGCGTTCTGTGACGCCCACAACCTGTGGTTGGTCGAGGACAACTGCGACGCGCTGGGCACCCAGTACACCATCAACGGCGAGACCCGTTTTACCGGTACCTGGGGCGACATCGGCACGTCCAGCTTCTACCCGCCGCACCACATGACAATGGGCGAGGGCGGCTGCGTTTACACCAACAACCCGCTGCTGAACCGCCTGATCCTCTCCTTCCGCGACTGGGGCCGCGACTGCATCTGCCCCTCCGGCCAGGATAACTTCTGCGGCCACCGCTTTGACGGTCAGTTCGGCGAGCTGCCCAAGGGCTACGACCACAAGTACGTCTACAGCCACTTTGGCTATAACCTCAAGGTCACCGATATGCAGGCCGCCATCGGCTGCGAGCAGCTGAAGAAGTTCCCCACCTTCATCGAGCGCCGTCGCCACAACTGGGACCGTCTGCGCGCCGCGCTGGAACCCGCCGCCGACAAGCTGATCCTGCCGGAGCCGGCTACCAACAGCCGCCCGTCCTGGTTCGGCTTCCTGATCTCTGTCAAGCCGGAGAGTGGTCTGAACCGCAACGCCGTGACCCGCTATGTGGAGAGCCACAACGTGCAGACCCGTCTGCTGTTCAGCGGCAACCTCATCAAGCACCCCTGCTTTGACCAGATCCGCGGCACCGACGCCTACCGCGTGGCGGGCGAGCTGACCAACACCGACTTTATCATGAACAACACCTTCTGGGTCGGCGTTTACCCCGGCATGACCGACGAGATGATCGACTACATGGCCAAGACAATTATCGAGGCTGTGAATCAGTAAGACGGAAAGGCCGAACCATAGGACAAAAAGCAAAGCCGTGCTGCGCGGAAGCATCAAGGCCGACTTTGCTTTTTGATTGTTTATAAGAAAATAAAAGGAATGGACCCATGCAGAAATTGTTAGCCCTGTTGGGCGCGAAAAGCAAAGAGGAATTTTTGGCGCTGCTTGCCCAGTTTATCAAGTTTGGCCTTGTAGGCGTGAGCAACACGGCGGTATCCATGGCGGTATACTATATCTTTTTGTGGATCGACCCGGGCCTGTACATGGTAGGCAGCATATTGGGCACGATTTTGAGCATTGCCAATGCCTTTTTTTGGAACGATAAGTTTGTGTTTACCGGAAATGCAAACGACTGGCGCAGCAAGCTGAAGCGGTTGGGCAAGACCTATGTCAGCTATGGCGGTACATCGATCCTTTCCAATGTTTTGCTTTGGATAGAGGTTACCTTCTTCGGCGTGAGCAAAACGATTGCACCGATTGTGAATTTACTGGTTACGATTCCGCTGAATTTCATTATCAATAAGCTGTGGACATTTAAGGAGATCTGAATCAATGATATTAGGAAAGAAAAGGCTGGCGGTAAGGTGGTTCAGTATTTGCTTGATTGTTCTTGCAACGGTGGCACTTGCCTATTTGGCAATATCCAATGGGCAGGCAATCCAATACATGACATGGACATACGACACGGCAGGAATTTATCCGGATTTGTTCGAGTCGATCCGTGATGCGGCAGATTTACATCCATATGAGGGAAGATCGATCTATCCACCGCTGACATATCTGATATTGTGGATCTTTTCAAAAATGGTTCCGGGAGATTACAGTGCAGGCTTCGCATTTGGCGAAGCATCTGTAACGCCGAATGGGGTTCTTGTCGGGACGATGTTCTTTCTAGTGTCAACAGGCGTTGTCTGTGCCATGGCAGCAAACAAGTTGTCATTGAAAGGCATTGATGTAGTACTTTACAGTGTGGCCTTTGTATCTTCTCCGGCGTATGTATTTATGCTGGAACGCGGGAATATTGTCATTCTGTCATTACTTTTTCTGATGTTTTTTGTGTTCAATTACAACAGTGAAAATACGGTAATAAGAAATTTGGCATTGCTGTCGCTGGCAATTGCAACAGGTTTGAAGCTATATCCGGTGTTTTTTGGTCTTTTACTTTTGAACAAAAAGCATAAAAAGGATGCAGTAAAGTCTATTGTATACGGTGTGGCACTTTTTATCCTTCCATTTGCAGGTACGGGTGGGATTCAGAACATTGCCAAAATGCTTCAAAATATTACTGATATATCAGCGGATACGATCAATAATGCCAAAGGATTTGGATATGGCTTTAAGGTTAATATTTCCAATATCTGTCAAGCGTTTGGCGAAAAGATGAAAGTACAGTCTTCAACGACGGATTGGATTGCCGGAGTGTTGATGCTGATATTGCTATGCATGGTAATTTTTGTTGTTTTTATATCCCGGCAAGAATGGGAAAAAGCTTATGCACTGTGCATGGTCTTGACGCTTATTCCGACATTTTCTTGGATATATAACGAGATTTATTTATTGATACCCATTACATTACTTCTTTATGAAAGACCGGAACTTAAGAAAAACACGGTTTTGCCGCTTATACTAATGATGCTGATTATGGGGGAATTCCCATACATAAGTCTTTTTAATAGCCTTGAAGGATATCATAAAATCAGTCTTTCAACAATGCTGGGAAATGCATCGATGTGGGTATTGATGATTTATCTCGTTGCAGAAAATTTTGGAAAGTTGAAAATGTGGAGCAAAACCAAGGAAGGAATGTGAAGACTAATGCAGGGAGCTGTGCTGCCAAAAGCGCAGGAAATGCCAGTACCTAAAATAAGTACCATAAAAAATGTACTGTCGATTGGAATCTTCTTGGCGGTGGTATGTTATTCAGCAATTTATGCGAACAATACGTTCCCCATCAGTGAAGGGTGGAACGTTAATTATGTGGAGCTGATCTGGCACGGCAAGGTGCCGTACCGGGACTTCTACTATTATCTGCCCCCGCTGAATCTGCTGGTCGATGCAGTGCTGTGGAAGCTCTCGTTTGGGAGCCTCTTGCTGTATCGCCTCTGGTGGCTGTTGCAGCGCGCTGCTATTTTTACGCTGCTGTTCCGGCTGATCTCGCGCTATATCAATGTGGTCAGCACATTTGTGGCGTGTCTGTTTTCGGTCATGCTCTGCGCGTCGTCTGTCTATGACCTGCTGGGCGACTATAACCAAACGGTTGCTCTTCTTTCGATTCTGCTTCTGTATTGCGTTATCGGCTTTCAGGAGGCGGACACAAGCAAGCAGAGGTACACCAAAATTTTTGGGGCCGGCTTTATGCTGGGATTGGTTTTTCTGAATAAGCAGACGATTTTTCTGGCGTCGGGCATCGTGTATTTTGCAGCGCTGGCGTTTTACTGCATCCGCAAAAAGGATGCTCGCTTTGGCTGGTACTGCCTTTTTGTAGTCGCGGGTGCGGTGATTCCGCTGGCCGTGGCCGCGGCCTATCTGCTGGCGAACGGTGCATTCTTCCCATTTGTGGAGCAGGTGTTCATGCACACGGGCGGCAAGGGCAGCATCTTTACGATTCTGTTTGGCGGTCTTTCCATGGCCCTGCTCAAGGTGCAGAACTGGCTGATCGCTGTGGCCGCGGTGCTGCTTGCAGTAAATACGGGCGTGTCAGCGTCCCGGGAAAAGGCGCTCCGCGCCCAGTCGCTGCTGTTCCCGCTGCTGTTGCTCCTGCTCTATGTCAATTTTGAGAAGGAGATTTCCTCCTTCCTGGAGCTGCTGGGCAAGAGTCCGGAGATGCAGGCAATTCTGCTGATCGACGCGGTGCTGACGGCGTTGCTGTTGTATCTCTGCGTAAAGCGCAAGGTCCGCGGCAGCCGCGTGATGCTCCCGGCGGGCAGCATCCTTCTGCTGCTGTTTACGTGGGCGGCGACCTTTGTTTTTTGCGGCGGGGCAAACTCCGGCAACAGTGACTTCCTGCATGATCTCTACCGCGGCACAGACGTTTGGCAGGCGGTACAGGGGAAGTTCTACGTTGTGGTCCTGCTGTTGACAATTTTGCAGTTGGTCCGCTATGGTGCAAGGGTTGGCAGTCAGGGAGAGAACAGTCAGGCAGAGGGAATGTTCTGGCTGTTCTGTGCAGCGCTGGCTACGATGTACTCCGGTATTATGTCGTCCGGCACCAGCAGCATCCCGTACTTCTGCACGATGGTTGCAGTCCCGGCGGTACTGGCGACGGTGCTTTCCTTCTGCGGTATAGATACTTGGATTGAGCTGGCTGTCCGGGGCATTGCCATCGTTGGTTGTATTGTACTGTCAATCACCTGCATGGCGCAGAAAGTCATCTGCTCCTATGCGTGGTGGGGCACTGAAGAAAAACCCCGAAATTACAAGACGTACAGCACGGACATCCCGGCACTGAAGGGCTTCAAATTTTCCAAAGAGGACAAGGAGATGTTTGAAGGCATCACGCAGCTGATCGAGGAAAGCATGACGGAGGATTCCGTCATCTTCGGTTACCCCTACGTCAAAATTTTCAATATTTTGACGGACAACTACAATATGAACACATTCGTCCCAGTTCTGTTCTACGACGTAGTGGATGATAAGTACGTGCAGGAGGAAAAGGCGCTGCTGGAGGAAAAACTGCCGGATATTGTGGTCTGGAAGGACATCCCGGACTGCAAGGAGGTCCATGAGCGGGAGTTCCGCGACGGAAAGCCGTTGGAGCAGCGCAAGATCGAGGACATGTTTGCCGAACTGCTGCCGACGCAGTATGAGCAGCTTGGGGAGTTCGACGACGTGACCGTGTATAAGCTGCGGGACAAGGCCGGCCAGATTGAATTTGCATTGGACGGCGAGGGAACCTATGAGGACCCGTATCGCATTGAGAACGCCGCAGACCTGCTGCATTTTGCAGAGCTTGTCAGCGATGGCATGACCTTTAAGGGCCAGTACGTCGAGCAGACCGCCGATATTGATTTGGATGGGCGGAATATGCAGCCTATCGGTGATGTGGAGAACGAGCACTGTTTCTATGGCGTGTACAACGGTGCCGGGCATGTCATCCGCAACCTGAATCTGAAGCAGAGTAACAGCGAAAACGTGGGCCTGTTCAGCTGCCTAGGCGGTCAGGTGTACAACTTGGGCCTTGAGGGCGGCACTATCCGCGGCAAATATGCCGGTGCGATTGCGGGCGGCTCTGTGGGCAAGGAGGCAAGGATCGTGAACTGCTACACGGATGTAGCCGTTACGGCCACCCGCGCGGGCGGTATTGCAAACGACTTCGATGGCCGAATCTTCAACTGTGTCAGCGTGGGAACGCTGACGGGCCAGCAGAGTGCTGCGGCCATCAGCGGCAGCGAGAATGCCTGGGAAGAAGAAATCTACCAGCTACAGGGCAGCGGAAAGAGCGCCTTTGAGACGCCGTCCCAGCAGGGGCAGGACATTGCCTACGGTGATGCGGAGGCCATCAACGGTGACTATCTGGTCAGACAGCTTTCCGACAATGCCAAAGAGGAAAACAAAAAAAATCGAGATGAAGATGAAGTGACCCACCTACTCACATGGCAGAAGGGTAACGATGGGCATCCGGTTTTCAAGAAAACAAAGTAAGAAGGAGCAACCCAATGAAACAGCGTTTAGCGGATTATGTGGCGGACTTTCTGGCGGCGCGCGGTGTGACGGATGTTTTCTCCGTCGTGGGCGGCGGCGCTATGCACCTGAACGATGCGCTGGGCCATAACCCCCGGCTGCATGTGACCTACAACCACCATGAGCAGGCCTGCGCCATTGCGGCGGAAGCCTACGCCCGGCTGGAAAATAAGATCGCGGCGGTCTGCGTGACCACCGGCCCCGGCGGCACCAACGCGCTGACCGGCGTCGTGGGCGGCTGGCTGGACTCCATCCCCATGTTCATCGTCTCCGGCCAGGTGCGCTATGACACCACGGCCCGGTATGCCTTGCAGTACACCGGTACGCCGCTGCGCGCCATGGGCGACCAGGAGTACGACATCACCAAGTCCGTCCAGTACATGACGAAGTTCGCCGCCATGCTGGAGGACCCCAAGGACATTCGCTACCTGCTGGAAAAGGCGTGGCATCTGGCTACAACGGGCCGCCCCGGCCCGGTCTGGCTGGACATCCCGGTCAACTTCCAGGGCGGCTACATCGAGACTGACGAGCTGCGCGGCTACGACCCCGCCGAGGATGACGCCCAGCTGCCCCCGTCGGTGGACGACGCCACGATCCGGACGATTCTGGAAAAAATCAAGAACGCCAAACGACCCGTGTTCCACGCGGGCTATGGCATCCGCCTGTCCGGCGGGTATGCGGCGTTCCGCTCCGTGGCGGAAAAGCTCAACATCCCCATCGTCACCTACTGGAACGCCGTGGACCTCATCGAGGATGACAATCCGCTGTACTGCGGGCGCGCCGGCAACATGGGTGACCGCCCGGGCAACTGGGCTATCCAAAATGCAGACCTGATTCTGGCCGTAGGCACGCGCATTTCTATCCGCCAGGTCGGCTACAACTGGAAGACCTGGGCCCGCGCGGCAGAGGTCATCATGGTGGACATTGACCAGGCCGAGCTGAAAAAGCCGACCCTGCACGTCGAAATGCCGGTCTGGGCCGACGCGAAGGACTTTTTGACCAAGCTGGATAAGATCGCCGCGGCCCCCGTGAACGCGGGCGGCGAGTGGCTGGCCACCTGCCAGCGCTGGAAACGCGACTACCCCGCCGTGTTGCCCCGCCAGTGGGAGGAAAACGGCGAGACCGCCAACGTCTACGCCTTTGTGCGCTATTTAAGCAGTCGCCTGCCGGAGAACAGCCTGACCGCGGTCTCCAACGGTGCGTGCTGTGTCGTCGGTAACCAGGCGTATGTCATCCAGAAGGGCAGCCGGATGGCAAACAACAGCGCCATTGCCAGCATGGGCTACGGTCTGCCCGCAGCCATTGGCACCTGCATCGGCGGCGGACGCCGCCAGACGATCTGCCTCGAGGGAGACGGCTCCATCATGATGAACCTGCAGGAACTGCAGACCATCCTGACGAACAAGCTGCCGATCAAAATCTTCCTCATCAACAACAACGGTTACCACTCTATCCGCCTGACGCAGAACAACCTTTTCAAGGAGCACTGCAAGGTCGGCATCGGCCCCGAGAGCGGCGACCTGTCCTTCCCAGAGTTTGAAAAGATTGCAAAGGCGTTTGGCTACCCCTATTACAGCGCCCACAGCAACGCCGAGATGAAGCAGGCCGTGGACACGGTGCTGGCATTGGACGGCCCGGCTTTCTGCGAGATTTTCACCGACACGAAACAGGTCTGGGAGCCCAAGAGCAGCACCAAGCGCCTGCCCGACGGCACGCTGGTCAGCCCCCCGTTGGAGGACCTGGCCCCTTTCCTGCCGCGTGAGGAGCTGGAAAAGCAGATGTTCATCCCGCTGATGCCGGAAGTGTAAGGGAGTGCGTGATTCAAAAATGGCAAGCATCCAAAGACAAATCCACACCGCCATCATCACCGGTCCTACGGGGGCAATCGGGATGGCGTTGTGTGCAAAGCTGCTGGCGGAGGGCGTGACGGTCTACGCGGTCACCCACCCGGGCAGTGTGCGGGCGGCGCTGCTGCCGCAGGACGCGCGGCTGCATGTGGTGCCCTGCGATGCGGCGGAGCTGGCCGCGCTGCCGGAGCTGATCCCGGAAAAGGCCGATGCGTTCTTCCACTTTGCGTGGGCGCATACGATCGGCCCGGGCCGCAACGACATGCCGGCGCAGATCGAGAACATCCGCTACACCATTGCGGCCTGCCGCGCCGCGGCGCAGCTGGGCTGCCAGGTCTTTATCGGGGCTGGCAGCCAGGCCGAGTATGGCCGCGTGGAGGGTGTGCTGACCGCGCAGACCCCCTGCTTCCCGGAGAACGGCTACGGCATGGCCAAGCTGTGCGCCGGCCAGATGAGCCGCGTCGAGTGCCAGACGCTGGGCGTGGCCCACATCTGGACGCGCATTTTGAGCGTCTACGGCCCGCACGACGGTCCGGCCACGATGATCAGCGGTACCATCCGTAAGCTGCTGCACGGCGAGAAGCCCGCTCTGACCGCGGGCATCCAGCAGTGGGACTACCTGTACGCCGCCGATGCGGCAGCTGCGTTCTACGCGCTGGCCGTCAGCGGACAGGACGGCAGAGTCTACCCGCTGGGCAGCGGCACGGCCCGCCCGCTGAAGGACTACATCGAGGCGCTGCGCGACGCCATCGACCCGGCGCTGCCGCTGGGCTTGGGGGAGGTCCCCTACGGCCCGCTGCAGGTCATGCACCTGCAGGCGGACACGTCGGCCTTACAGGAGGACACCGGCTGGCGGCCCGCGACCCCGTTTGAAGAAGGAATCCGCGAAACCATTGAGTGGGTAAGGAAAGAGACAAAATGAGTGAGAAAAAGACGATTTCGGTAATGATCCCCTGCTACAACGAGGAGCAGAACGCCCGCCCCATCTATGAGGCTGTGCGCGATGAGCTGGTCAAGAGCTGCCCGAACTACGACTATGAGATTTTGTTCATCGACAATAAGAGCGAGGACGGCACCCGTGCCATCATCCGGCAGATCTGCGCCGAGGACAAGCACGTCAAGGCCATCTTCAACGTCAAGAACTTCGGTCAGTTCAACAGCCCGTACTACGGCATGATCCACACCTCCGGCGATTGCACGATCACGATGTGCGCCGACTTCCAGGACCCTGTGGAGATGATCCCCAGGTTTGTGGCCGAGTGGGAAAAGGGCTACAAAATCGTCATTGGCCGTAAGACCCAGAGCAAGGAAAACCCGGTCATGTACTGGCTGCGCGGCTGCTACTACAAGCTCATCAAGAAGATGAGCAGCTGCGAGCAGATCGAGCAGTTCACCGGCTTTGGCCTGTACGACAAGAGCTTTATCCAGACGCTGCGCAACCTGAAGGACCCGACGCCCTTCATCCGCGGCATTGTGGCCGAGCTGGGCCCCGAGCGCAAGGAAATCGAGTACACCCAGCCCCAGCGCCGCGCGGGCAAGACCCACAACAACTGGTACAGCCTGTACGACGCCGCCATGCTGAGCTTTACCAGCTACACCAAGGCCGGTATGCGCATTGCGACGTTCGCGGGCTTCCTGGTGGCGGGGCTGAGCTTTCTGGTCGGCCTGTTCTATCTGATTGCCAAGCTGCTGTTCTGGCAGAGCTTCCGCGCCGGGTACGCGCCGACGATGATCGCCATCTTCTTTATGGGCGGTATTCAGCTGGCGTTCCTGGGCTTTTTGGGTGAGTACGTCATGGCTATGAACACCCGCATCATGAACCGCCCGCTCGTTGTGGAGGAAGAACGCCTCAACTTTGGGCCGGACGACCAGTGACCGGCATGAAGCAGGAGTTTGGTTATTTCCTGAAAAACGCGAAATTCCGCGCGGCGCTGGGGCTGACCCTGCTGCTCAGCTACGGCTATGCCATCGCCACGACACGGGTCAGCATTGACTCGCTGGAAGGGGACCGCTACATCGGCACGGGCGGCGTCATGCTGTCCACCGGACGGTTTGGCATGAACCTCTGGGCCGCGGTGCTGGGCTACGGCAGGGCCGAGCCGAGCTATGCCTTTGGCATTGACCTGCTGGCGGCGCTGCTGCTGGCGCTGGCGGCGGTGAGCTTCTGTGTGCTGCTGCGCAAGGCCGCGCAGGACCGCATCAGCATGTTCGGCTATGGGCTGTTTGCCTGCCTGTTTGTCTCCTACCCGCTGATGAACGAAATTTGGGAGTACAGCGGCGCGAATGTCTGCGTCTGCGGCGGCTATTTGCTGGACGCCGCTGCGCTGAATCTGCTGTGGGACGCGCGCCAGCCCGGCGTGCCGTGGCGCGGCAGGGCTCTGCGCATGGGCGCGGCGGCGCTCTGCCTGATGGTGGTCTGCTCGTCCTATGAGTCACTGGCGGCGGTGTTTGTGCTGGCTGTCTTTGCGCTTTTAACGCTGGAGCAGCTGTTGGCCGCCGAGCGCCCGCGGCTTGCGGCGGTCCTGACCGAGGGACTGTGGTACGCGGCGGCGCTGGTCGGCGGGCTCTGCCTGCGCATGCTGGTGACGACGGGCATCCATCTTGTGCTGCCGCAGGCTGCGGCCAACGGCGCCACCGAAATTTTGTGGGCATTCTACCCATTTATCTATCTTGCAAAGCTGCTTGTCAAGAGCATTCTGATTAACTACGCACTGCGCGGCTGTTTCTACCTGCCCATTGCTGAATTGGCGGTGGCGGTGCCGGTGTTTGTCGCTCTGGTTATCGCGCTTGCTGTGCGCAAAAAGCGGCCTTTGCTGCTGCTCACCGGTGCGGGAATGTTGCTCTCACTGGTGCTGCTGTCGTTTGTGCAGGGGAAGTGCTCACCCTACCGCACCTGTCAGGTGTTTGCGCTGTTTGTGGCACTGGCGGTGCTGGCTGTGTATGAGCTGCTGCGCCGCGCCGCGGCCCGGCGGGCTGTGCTGCTGGGCGGCGTGCAGCTGCTGGCGGTGCTGCTCTGTCTGCACCAGGCCATGTACCTGAACCATCTGCTGGCCGTCGATTACCAGCGCTCCGAGCAGGAGGCCGCTGTGGTGCGCACTCTGGGCACCGAGCTTGTGCGCGACTACGGCACCGACAAGCCCGTGGTGCTGGTGGGCCGTTACACGCTGGGGGAGAATATCACCCGGTACACGACGGCTGACCCGATGCAGCACCCGCTGTACCGCTTTTTCCGTGAGCACACGAGCTGGGAGAGCGGCGACACCGTCAAGTACGTCGAGACCAACTGCAACTCGGTGCTGGACTGGTCGGTCACGGCCTTCTCCGAGGTGGACGACGTCTACGGCCAGGCAGCGGAGCACCTGTTCCGCTACTATGGCTTTGCTTTGGACATGACCCACAGCGCTGCCCTGCATGAGCAGGCGCAGACCTACGCCGACGCCCACGACCTGCCGGGATACCCCCGGGCGGGGGCGATTGTCGATTGCGGGGACTATGTGCTGGTAAATCTGCAATAAGAATACCGCGGAAAAGTTTGCGCTTCTCCGCGGTTTTTGCTTTCTTTCTGTATTTTGCCGATGTTTTCAGCCGGTCACAGTCTCAAAGGGCTTCGTCAGGTGCCCGTTCCTGTCGGCCTCGCAGGCGCGGCGGGCCTACTTCAAAAACTCCACCAAAAACGCCACTGTCGTCTCCCGCAGCGCTTTGTCCAGCGCGGCGGCGGTGGCGGCGTCCTCGGATAGATAGTTGTGGTTCCCTTCGGCAAACGGCTCCAGCACGACCCTGCCGTCGGGCAGGCTCTCGACGGCGGCGATCGTCTCGGCCTGGGTCGTGTCGCTCAAAATGCCCTCATGGCCGGTGTAGGTCAAAAGCGTCGGCAGGGCGCTCTCCCGCAGGGCGGCGTTCGGGTCGGAATCGCGCATCTCGGTGAACAGCGTTCCGCTGACATCGACGCCCCAGGTGCTGATGCTGCCGCTCGCCTCGGCCTCAGCGGCCAGCGCTTCTACGGCGGAAAAGTCGTCGATGTTCAAAAACTCCATGCCGCGCAGGCCCGCGCCGTTGGCGGGGCTCCACAGCACCAGCGCCGTGATGCCGCCCCTGCGCTGCGGGTAGAGGCTGGCCAGCCGTCCGCCCATGCTGTGGCCCACCAGCGCTGTGCGGCCCGTGCCGTAGGTCTGCTGCATGTAGGTGATGGCGCTCTCGACGTCGTCGGTCATGTTGGACAGCGTGTAGGCCGTGAACGGCTCGGTGCTGTTGCCGCAGCCGGGAAAATCCAGCCGCACAGTCGCAATGCCCTGGGCGGCCAGATCGGCGGCCAGCGGCGCAAAGTGGCCGTCGCCGCTGCGGCTGCCGGTAAAGCCGTGGCAGAGCACGACGAGCGGCAGCTCCTCCCCGCGGGCCAGCTTGCCGGGCAGCTGTACCGTGGCGTAAATGTCCCCGCGCGTGCCGGGTATGGTGACGTCCTGCGCTTTCGGTGCGGGCGTCAGCAGAAAGAGCGATGCCGCCACGCAGAGCGCCAGCGCGGCAATGCAGCCTGCAAGGGTATAAAAAGCGCGTTTATGCGTTTGTTTGTGCATAGAATTACCTCCGTAATGCCTCTATTAAAGCCTATGCGGGGCAAAAAGTCAAGACGCACAGAATACACACAAAAAAACAGGTGACAAACCCGGGGCGGATGTGGTATACTAAAGATTACAAATTGGTTAAAAAGTCAGACCCGGGGCGCAGGCGCAGCCTTGCCCCGGCTTTGTCCTGTTTTACCGGAGGTGCTTGACTACGAATTCTATAGCGAACCGTATGCCCCGCCTGCTGGCTATGCTGTTTGTGCTGCTGGGGTTGTTCTGCGCGGCGGCACTGCCTGCCCATGCGGAGGACTACGACACGGTGTTAGACCGCCTGTCCCGCCTGCAGGCGCTGGCGCGGGAGTACTCGGCCAGTCAGGCCGACACGCCCGACCCAATCGAGCTGACGCTGGCCTACACCCGCACGGGGGAGTACAACAGCACGATCTGGCAGCTGACCGCCGGTGTGCGCGACGCCGGGTTTGAGAGCTGCGTCAACAGCAGCGACCCCGAGCTGGCGTCGCTGCAGAATATGAACACCGTCGTCCTGCCCAACGGAGAGAGCATCGACTTTGGGCACCTGCTGGCGTCGATGAACCTTGTCTACAACGGCATACCCATCACGGGCAGCTGGGGCGGCGACTGTGAGGAGCTGGCCAGGCAGTATTACGGCCAGGCCGGCGATGCCGCGGGCTACGCCGAGGCGATGCGCGCTTCCTTTAATAAAGACGATGACGGCACGCTGAGCCGCTTCAGCAACGGGGACCTGCGGGCGGACCTCGACTCCGTCGTCGTCGGCTCCAAGGTGACAAAGGACACCGACCTGGCCGAGGCGCTGCGCAGCTACTACGCGAATCTGACCGAGTATGACCGCGTTAAAGAGTTCATCTCGCTGAGCTTCGGCACGGTGGATACCTCGAGCACGGCCTTTGCGGACGCCGTGTACAGCGCTCTGCTGGAGGATTCCGGTATGCAGCTGCTGTTCTACATGAACGGTATGTGGACCGTCAAGGGCTGGCAGATCAAGGACGACTACGCCCCCGCCGTGCGCGGCGCAACAGACCTGTTTGCCGAGTACCTGGCCAACGCGGTCAATCACGAGAAGATCAAGAGCGAGACGAATGACCGTCTGGTTGCCATGGGCGGGCAGGCACTGGCCGACGCGCTGGAGGCGTTGGGCGACACCGACGCCGCCCAGGCCGCACTGACCGCCGCCGAGGAGATGGCCAATAACGCCCAATCGACGGTTTCCTCCGGTTCGGATGTGGTCTCCGCCGCGCGGGAGAATTTGCAGACAAATTTTAACGTGAAGGTCTTCCAGCTGATTTTGCTGATTGCGGCAGGGCTGGCAGCCTTCATGCTGGTGTTCAGCATGGTGATGTTTGTGGTGCACCGAAAAGAAAATTGAGTTTGGACTGCGTGCCGCTCTCTTGTGGGAAAGAGAGCGGCACGCTTTTTCTGTTCACACCCCGTTCACATTCCGTATATTCACCCCGAGTTATCCACGGCGTATAACGGTTATCCACCGTGGAAATGTTGAAAACTCCGTGGAAAGCGTGGAAAACTCTGCCGCCTGAACCCGTTCAAAAGCGGAAAACCGGGAAAATCTACGTAGAAAAAACGTTTATTTTCCACATTTTCCACAGCGGCGCTGTTGAAAACTGTGGAAAGCCGGGGAAAACGAAAATTGCGCTTTTTGCAACACAAAATACACATTTTGTAAATAAGGGCTTGCGCTCGCCGCGCGACAGCGTTATAATAAACCTAATCATCACCCGCACTGCTGTGCGGCGGTGCGCTTGAATATAAAAGGGAGAGTGTGAAATTATGTTGGACATTAAAATCACCAAAACGACCCATCCGAAGGAAAAGCCGCAGGACGAGTCGAAGCTCGGCTTCGGCAAGCAGTTCAGCGACCACATGTTCCTGATGGACTATACCGCGGGCGAGGGCTGGCATGACGCCCGCATCGTCCCCTATGGCCCGTGGGAGATGGACCCGGCTACCACTGTGTTCCACTACGCACAGGAAATTTTTGAGGGCATGAAGGCCTACCGCACCGCGGACGGCAAGATCCAGCTGTTCCGCCCCGACTGCAACGCGAACCGTTTTAACGATTCCGCGGACCGTCTCGGCATGCCCCCCATCCCGCCGGAGGACTTTGTGCAGGCGGTCAAGGCGCTGGTCGATGTGGACCGCGACTGGGTGCCCCACTCCGACGGCGCGTCCCTGTACATCCGTCCGTTCTGCATCGCTACCGATGTGGGCCTGGGCGTTCACGCCGCCAAGCATTACCGCTTTGCCATCATCTGCGCACCCTCCGGTGCCTACTACGCCGAGGGCCTCGACCCCGTCCGCATCTATGTTGAGGATGAGTACATCCGTGCCGCCCCGGGACTGACCGGCTTTACGAAGTGCGGCGGCAACTACGCCGCGTCCATCAAGGCCGGCGAGCTGGCCGAGGAGCGCGGCTTCTCCCAGGTGCTGTGGCTGGACGGCGTTGAGAAGAAGTACGTCGAGGAAGTCGGCTCCATGAACATCATGTTCAAGATCGACGGCGAGATCTACACCGCCCCCTGCGTGGGCACCGTTCTGCCCGGCGTCACCCGCCGCTCCATCATCGAGCTGCTGAAGGACTGGGGCTACAAGGTGCATGAGGAGCGTGTTGCCATTGCCGACATCATGAAGGCTGCCGACGAGGGCAAGCTGGAGGAAGTCTTTGGCACCGGCACGGCTGCCGTTGTCTCCCCTGTCAAGGAGCTGGATTGGGAGGGCAAGGTTGCCCACATCAGCGGCGGCCACATCGGCGAACTGACCCAGAAGCTGTATGACACGCTGACCGGCATCCAGTGGGGCAAGCTGCCCGACACCAAGGGCTGGATCGTTCCTGTGGAATAAGCGGAGAAATCCCGCTTTTCCGGTCTGAAAACAGTATATTTCTTGCGCCCGGGGCTTTGAACGCTCCGGGCGCTATTTGTATGAATTATCCGTGAACGATTGTGCAAACTATACAAAACAAGGTGGGGCAAATGTAGCATGTTGTACAAGTACGCATCTTGCAAATTCGACAAAAATAGTGTACTATAAGTACATCGAAAGCGAGAGCTTCCGAGCGACAGCTAAAGAGGAAGAATACCAGAGCGCCCTGCCGAATCCGTAGGGAGGGTATCACTTGTAGAGGGGTGGTTCCGTTCGCATTCAGGCGCCGGCGAGACGTTCTGTTTTTCTCCTTCTTTTTAAGAAAAAACGAGACGGGGCAGTGGCCGTCTCGTTTTTTTGTTTTTGTGGGGCTGAACGGGAGAGGCAGCCACCCGTGCGCCCCTTTCGTGCGCGACCCGTTCACAGTAGTCCGTAGGGGCCGGGCATGCCCGGAACACAGCCTTGCCATTGTATCCCCTTTATCTTTTGTATCGTAGGGAGGGGTCTTGACCCCTCCGGGGGCGTCGGTGACGCCGCCCCCTACAACAATCCGCAGGGCTTCTCATTACCGCAAACGTCCGCGGCGGCCTGGGGGCAGGCCGCCCTACATCCCACTTTACCACATTCCGTGGGGCGGGCCTTCGCCCGCAACTCATTCACGCCATCCTGTAGGGGCCGGGCATGCCCGGCCCGCAGCCTTGCCATTGTATCCCCTTTATCTTTTGCATCGTAGGGAGGGGTCTTGACCCCTCCGCGGGGCGTCGGGGACGCCGCCCCCTACAACAATCCGCAGGGCTTCTCATTACCGCAAACGTCCGCGGCGGCCTGGGGGCAGGCCGCCCTACATCCCACTTTACCACATTCCGTGGGGCGGGCCTTCGCCCGCAACTCATTCACGCCATCCTGTAGGGGCCGGGCATGCCCGGCCCGCAGCCTTGCCATTGTATCCCCTTTATCTTTTGCATCGTAGGGAGGGGTCTTGACCCCCTCCGGGGGCGTCGGGGACGCCGCCCCCTACATCCTTGGCCGCGAACTTTCCGCCAACCGTAGGGGGATTCATCTCTCCCATGTCCCTGTCCTCATTTACTTAACTTTCTTCTTTACATTCCCCGCAAAATACGCTACAATATAAATGTATATTTATAAAAACAAAGAGAAGGAGAGATCGCTTTGTTTACTATCATCAAACGGCGGGAGCTGAACCCCACCGTAACCGAACTTTGCATCCATGCGCCGCTCATTGCCAAGAAGGCAAAGGCCGGCCAGTTTATCATTGTCCGCGCAAAGGAGGACTCCGAGCGCATCCCCCTGACCATCGCCGGGTTTGACCGCGAAGCCGGCACCGTTTCCATCATTTTTCAGGTTGTCGGCGCAGGTACCATGCAGCTCAACTCCCTCAAAGAGGGCGAGGCCGTGCATGACTTTGTAGGACCCTTGGGCAAGGCCACCGAGATCGAGGGGTTGAAAAACGTCTGCGTCGTCGGCGGCGGCGTGGGCTGCGCCATTGCGCTGCCCATTGCCCAGGCGCTGCACGAGCAGGGCACCAAGGTCACCGGCATCGTCGGTTTCCGCAACAAGGATCTGGTCATTCTGGAGGACGAGTTCCGCACCTGCTGCGATGAGTTTATCATTATGACCGACGACGGCTCCTACGGCGAGAAGGGCGTTGTCACCGCGCCGCTGGAGCAGCGCATTGTGGACGGTGCGAACTTTGATGAGGTCATCACGATTGGACCGCTCATCATGATGAAATTTGTCGTCAAGACGACCAAACCACACAATGTCAAGACCGTTGTTTCGATGAACCCCATTATGGTGGACGGCACCGGTATGTGCGGCGGCTGCCGCCTGACCGTGGGCGGGCAGACCAAGTTTGCCTGCGTGGACGGTCCCGACTTTGACGGCTTTGAGGTCGATTTTGACGAGGCTATGCACCGCGGCACGATGTACAAGCCCTTTGAGGCACACGCCCGCGAGGCCGAATGCAATTTGCTGAAGCAGGAGGTGCAGTAATTATGCCGAACATGGATCCGAAAAAGTGCCCCATGCCCAGCCAGGAGCCGAACGTCCGCAACAAAAACTTTAAAGAGGTCGCCCTTGGCTACACCGAGGAGATGGCCGTGAACGAGGCCAAGCGCTGCCTGCAGTGCAAAAACCACCCCTGCCGCTCTGGCTGCCCGGTGGAAATTGACATCCCCGGCTTTATCAAACACGTTGCCGAGGGCGACTTTGAGGCCGCCTATAACGTGATTGCCCAGTCCAGTGCGCTGCCCGCCGTCTGCGGCCGTGTCTGCCCGCAGGAACACCAGTGCGAGGGTAAGTGCGTCCGCGGCATCAAGGGCGAGGCCGTCGGCATTGGCCGTCTCGAGCGCTTTGTCGCCGACTGGTACCGCAACAACGTACATACCAAGCCCACCGCCCCCGCGCCCAACGGCCACAAGGTCGCTGTCATCGGCGCAGGCCCGTCCGGCTTGACCGTCGCGGGCGATCTGGCCAAGCTGGGCTACAAGGTCACCGTCTACGAGGCCCTGCACGTTGCGGGCGGCGTGTTGATGTACGGCATCCCCGAGTTCCGTCTGCCCAAGGACATCGTCCAGCACGAGGTCGAGGGGCTGAAGGAGCTGGGCGTTGACATCGAGACCAACATGGTCATCGGTAAAGTCCTGACCATCGACGAGCTGATGAACGACTACGGCTTTGAGGCCGTCTATGTCGCGTCCGGTGCCGGTCTGCCCCGCTTTATGGGCATCCCCGGCGAGAGCCTGAACGGCGTCTACTCCGCCAACGAGTACCTGACCCGCGTCAACCTGATGAAGGCGTACAAGGAGGATTCCCGCACGCCCATCATGAAGAGCAAGTCTGTCGCCGTCGTCGGCGGCGGCAACGTCGCCATGGATGCTGCCCGCTGCGCCAAGCGCCTGGGTGCCGAGAATGTCTACATCGTCTACCGCCGCGGCATGGCGGAGCTGCCTGCCCGTAAAGAGGAGGTCGAGCACGCCGAGGAGGAGGGCATCGTCTTTAAGACGCTGACGAACCCGACGGAAGTGCTGGGCGACGAGAACGGCTGGGTCAAGGGTATGACCTGCGTTGAGATGGAGCTGGGCGAGCCGGATGCGTCCGGACGCCGCCGCCCCATCGTCAAGGAGGGCAGTGAGTTCGTTCTGGACGTTGATACGATGATCATGGCGCTGGGCACCAGCCCCAACCCGCTGATCCGCTCCACCACGCCGGGTCTGGACGCCGACAAGCACGGCTGCCTGATCACGAACGGCCCCGACGGCCTGACGAGCCGCCCGATGGTCTACGCCGGCGGCGATGCCGTTACCGGTGCTGCCACGGTCATTCTGGCCATGGGTGCCGGTAAAGAGGCTGCCCGCGCGATTGACGCGGCGATCAAGGCGAAGGAACAGTAAAAATTAAATTTCAGCCCCCGTGCCGCGAGGTGCGGGGCTGTTTTTGTTAAAAAGCCTTCCCCTCATCCGTCTGCGGGCGGGGCCGCAGACACCTTCCCCCAAGGGGGGAAGGCACTCTTACCGAACAAAGGCGTCAACCATGTATCATCCTTTCTTCCAATTCGTTCTTCCGCGCCTCGGGCAGGTGGCGCTGGATGCTTTGCTGTACCTGAACTTTTTGCAGCTGCCGCCCTTACAGCTGGTGGCCCAGTGGCCGGTGCTGTATTACGGACTGCCGCTTGTGCTGATGGGCGTGCTGGCGTATATCAGCCGCGACCCGCTCGGGCTGGGCATCGTGTTTGCCGGACATCTTGTGACATTCTACTGCATCGGTACCGCCATCGGGCTGGCGCTGCGGCGCATCGGCGGTACACCGCTGACTGTTTGGCATATTATCTGGCTGGACGGCATAACACCGTGGCTGTTGACGGGCCTTATCATGTGGTGGGGGCGGCGGCGTGCGCTGCGGCTCTGTACGACAAAATACAGCCTGACAACGCGGAAAAACCTGCCGAACGGCAGGCTGACCATCGTGCAGGTCAGTGATGTCCACCCGCGCGCCTGTGCGGCGATGGATCACACCCGCATCCCTGAGCTGAAAGCAAAAATCGAGGCGTGCCGCCCCGACCTGCTTGTGCTGACCGGCGATATTTTCGACGAGTTCACCGAGCCGGAGGAGCTGGACGCCTTCTGCAAGCTGTTTGGCGAGCTGGACGCGCCGCTGGGCAAGTATTACGTCCTCGGCAACCACGACCTGTTCCACCACTGGCGGGAGCCGAGCTTTGGCCGCGCGGATCTGGAGCGAGGGTTCGCCGCCGCGGGCGTGCGCATCCTGGAGGACACGTCCGTCCTGCTGTCCTGCGGTGTGCGCGTCGTGGGCCGCAAGGATTATCTGTACACGAACGGCAGCCGCTTCACGGCGGCGCAGCTTATGCCCGGCGGCCCCGACGACCACTACACGGTCTGGCTCGACCATGAACCGCGGGACTTTAAGAACGCCGCCGCGGCGGGGGCGGACCTGATTTTGAGCGGCCACACCCACGGCGGGCAGGTCTGGCCTGCGGGTGCGGTGGGCATGGTTGCCAAAAATGAGCGCAACTACGGCAGAAAGCACATTGCAGACCATTGCGATGCCATCGTCAGCGGTGGCACGGGCACCTGGGGCTACAAGTTCCGCACCCAGGGCCGCACGGAAATTGTCTGCGCGGAAATCACTACCGAAAGGGAAAACTGATTTATGAACGAACGCGAACGCCTGAGCAGCCGCCTGGGCTTTATCATGCTGTCGGCGGGGTGCGCCATCGGCTGCGGCAACGTCTGGAAATTCCCCTGGATGTGCGGCCAGAACGGCGGCGGCAGCTTTATGCTGTTCTACATCCTCTGCCTGCTGGTGCTGGGCCTGCCCGTCATGGTCATGGAGTTTGCCGTGGGCCGCGCCGCCCAGGCCAGCCCCGTTACCATGTACCAGCGCCTGGAAAAGCCCGGCCATAAGTGGGGTGTATTCGGTGTCGTCAGCCTCATCGGCAACATTGCCATCATGGCGTTCTACACGGTGGTCACGGGTTGGATCTTGTACTATTTTGTCAAGTTCCTGACCGGGCAGCATGCGGATTTCGGCTTTGCGCAGATGATCGCCGACCCCGGGCTGAACGTGACCTATCTGCTTGTGGTCCTTATAGCAGCGTTTGTGCTGCTGAGCTTTAATTTGCAGGGCGGGCTGGAGCGCGTGACCAAATACATGATGAGTGCGCTGCTGGTGCTGATGTTGGTGCTGGCCGTGCACAGCCTGACGTTTGCCGGTGCGGCGGAGGGGCTGCGGTTCTACCTTGTGCCGGATTTCTCGGCCATTGACGGCGGGGTCATCGTGGCGGCCATGAACCAGGCGTTTTTCTCGCTGTCCGTCGGCATGGGCGGCATGGCGATCTTCGGCAGCTACATCGGAAAGGATCACGCGCTCATGGGCGAGTCGCTGCGGGTCATTTTTCTCGATACGTTCGTGGCCGTGCTGGCGGGCATCATCATCTTCCCGGCGTGCTTCACCTACGGGCTGGAGGTCACGGCAGGCCCCAGTCTGCTGTTTGACACGATGGCGGGGGTGTTCGGCAATATGGCCGGGGGCCGCTGGTGGGGCGCGCTGTTCTTCCTGTTCATGGTGTTTGCGGCGCTGTCCACCGTGCTGGGCGTCTGCGAGAATATCCTTGCTATGGTGCGTGAGCTGACCGGGTGGAGCCGCCCGAAGGGCTGCGTGGTCTGCGGCGTCGGCATCTTTCTGCTGGCGCTGACGACGGCGCTGGGCTACAGCGTGCTGCACTTCCAGCCGTTTGCGCCGGGCAGCGCGTGGCTGGACTTCTGGGACTTCATCGTCAGCAACAATGTGCTGCCGCTGGGGTCGCTGGTGCTGGCGCTGTTCTGCTGCAACCGCTTTGGCTGGGGCTGGGACAATTTTGTGGCCGAAGCCAACACCGGCAGGGGCCTGAAGGTCCGCCCCTGGATGAAGCCGATTTTTAAGTATTTTGTGCCGGGTGCGATTTTGTTTATTTATATTTACGGCATGGTTACGTTTCACTGGCGGTAAAAAGGAAAAAGTCCTGTCTCCGGGAAAGGGAGGCAGGACTTTTCGGTTTTACGCTGGGATGCGCGGGCAGAGCCCGTTTGCGGGTGCTACGACACCTTGCGGAAGTAGTTAATCAGAATACTCTTGATATAATTATACCGCCGCGCGTAGCTGTTCTCGACGCGGATCAGCTCAAAGCCGTGCTCGCGGCAGATCTGGTCCTTCTTGCGGTCACGGCGTTGGACGGCGGGGTCGTCGCGGTGCTCGCGGCCATCCAGCTCGATGGCTAAAATCGGCATCAGGCGGCGGCCCTCCCGCTGGTAGACGACGAAGTCGAACCGCCCGGTGTAGAAAAGGTCGGCGCAGCCGGGGTTATCCTCAAACACCTGGGCGATGGGTACCTCCTTGCGGACCGTGCAGCGGCTGCCGTCGAGGAAGGCGTTGTCCAGCGCGTGGTTCAGATTTTCCAAAAAGGCATCCTCGGTCTTGGTGCTGTAGGGCTTGATGCCCAGCGCACGGCTGGCGGCGGGCTTCTCGGTCACCTCGGACTGGCCGTTTTTGCGCACGTACTGTACCAGCTCGTAAATATCGTCGTCGGTGCTGTCGGCGTGCAGGCGGTCCAGCGCGGCCTGGTTCGAGAGGATGACCAGCTGCTCCCGCGCGCGGGAGGTCGCCACGTTGATGAGCTCCTTGTTCGTTTTCAACCAGTCGTAGGTGCGCGGGCGGGTCTGGTCGGTCAGCGCCAGGGAGAAGATGACCACGTCCTTCTCGTCGCCCTGAAAGGCGTGCACCGTGCCGCAGGCGGCGTTCTCAAAGTGCTTCGCGCGCAGCATGGCCTCGATGGCGGCGCGCTGCTTCGCAAACGGCGTGATGATGCCCACCTGCTTGTCAGGGTGCGCGGTCAGGTATGCCTCGATGCGGCGCACCTCCTGCGGGGCGGTGTTTTTCTCGTCGGTGGTGTCGTTGGGCACGTCCACATAGACGAGCGGTGTGGGGTCGGTCTCGCGGCTGGCAATGTGCAGCTTGTGGTTGTAGTATTTGCGATTGTTGAACTCGATGATCTTGGGGCTGCACCGGTAGTGGTAGCTCAACAGCGTCTCGTCGCTGACGGCGTCGCAGGCCAGAAAGCATTTGTAGATCGAGTTTTCGATGTAATCGTACTCCTGCGTGACACCGTAGCGGCGGCGCAGCGTGCGGTTGTCGGCGGGGTCCAGCAGAATGACAGGTGAGAGCTGCTGCGGGTCGCCCACAAGCATCAGCGACGCCCCGCGCAGGATGGGCACCAGCGACATGGCCGTGTTGCACTGGCTTGCTTCGTCCATGATGACCATGTCAAAGCTCGGCTCCGGGTCGCCCAGACGGTGGGCGGAGATGCAGGTCGTGGCCACAATGGGAAAGACGCGCAGCAGCTTTTTCAGGTTCTCCGGCTCGGAGATGTACTTGTTGAACTGCGCGACCCGCTCCTTGTCGGTGTCGGGGCTGTGGACGATGCTCATTAAATCGTTGTATTTCGGCTCCTCCAACCGGCGGATGCAGCGGGCTGAGGTGTAGTAGAGGTAGCGCAGCAGCTCGTCCTCGTTGCGGTCCAGCAGAGCCAGCGCGTCGGCAGAGTCGATGCTGCCGTAGGCGGCCAGCTCACGGTCCACCTGCGGCAGCTGCCCGGCCTGCAGCTCGTACTGGAAGTTCATCTGGCCGCGGGCGTCCAGCAGGCGCCGGATGGTCTCCCGCCGCTCCCGCAAATCAAGGATGCGCTCATACCGTTCCAGCAGAGCGGTCAGCTGCTTGGCGCGGGCCGTGCGGTCCGCGTGGTTTTTGTCCAGCAGCCGCTCCGGTACGGGGATTTTTTTGCACTGCTCAAACAGCTGGTCGATGGTGCGCAGGGCCTCGGCGGTTTTCTCGTTGTTGCCAAGGCGCAGGATCGGGAACGGCACGGTCTGGCCGTGGTAGGTGACGGCCTGCAGCTTTTCCACAACGCCGTCAATGGGATGGTTGTTGTAGCTGGAAAAAAGCACCGTGCGCTCGTTGAAAAACGCCGTCGTCAGCGTGTTGACGATGGTGTTGGTCTTGCCGGTGCCCGGCGGGCCCTGCACGTAGGCCAGCGGGTAGCGCATGGCGTTGTTGATGGCCAGCAGCTGGTCCAGATTGACCTTGTTGTTCAGCAGCGCCAGCGGGTAGGACTTGCGGCGGCGCGGCTTGGCGGTCATCTCGCCGAAGAAGGCCCGCAGCGGGGCGGTGGCCGTCTCGCCGGAGGGATCCTCGAACATAGTAAGGATGCCGCGGTACTCATGCTCCAAGTCCACGGGGCAGTCGCGGCTGATGGCGACGAGGTAGGGCAGGTCATCGACCCGTACCCGCGGGTTGCTGCGGGTGATGCGGTCCTTGATGGTCTCGGCGTGCTTCGTGAACTCGTCCAGCAGCGTATAGTCGTCGGCATCCAGAAATTGATGGATGCTCAGCTTGCTGCCGTTGACGGTGAACTCCCGGCAGATGACCGGCTCCGGCTCGGCCCGCAGGGCACGCTTTTTCACGTCGAGCCGCAGCGGGCGGTAGGCCAACACGTACAGCCCCTGCCGGGTGTCGATACTGATAAGGTTCAGCCCCAGCGTGGGCAGGCTGGGGCGGGCGGCGTTCTGGCGGCGGTCCTCGACCCGGCGCTGGAACCGGCCCACCAGCTCACGGAACTGGTCGTCGGTCAGCTCCAGCGTGTCCTCCTTATAATCGGCAAAGCAGTCGGCGTCAATTTGATGGATCAGGCTGTAGTTGGACTGGTAGGGCGTGGCGTCCAGCCGGTTGCAGGCGGCCAGATAATCCAGCACCCGCAGGTTGGCGGCGTTGTCAAACAGCGCCGCGTACCGCCCGGGGTTGTCGCGGATGTCGTCGATGAGCGTCTGGTTGACGGGGCACCACGAGCCGTCCACGACCTCGGCGGTCTGGATGCGGTCAATGCTGATATGGTCGAGCGCCTGCACGCTTAATCTGCCCAGATGCAGCCCGTCAACGTTCAGGGTGCGGGTCCTGGGGTTCAGCCCGCGGATAGCGACCCAGTATTTGGTCTGTTGGGTCTGTTGGTTTTTGTATTCAATGCTCAACCACCGCCCCTCATGAATGGCACGGAAAATCGAGCGCGTGATGTTGTTCAATTTTCCGCTCCTTTCGGGTCGTGGTTCTTTTGCCTCCCTCGCAGAGGGGGCTACTTCGACAAGCGCCGGTATTCCAGCGGGGTCAGGCGGAACTGGTCGTAGAACGCCTGGGCAAAGCGGCCCTGGCTCTCGTAGCCGACCTGGGCGGCGATGTCCTGCACCCGCTGGGGGGTCGTGCGCAGCAGCTCGGCGGCTCTTTCGAGCCGGCGGCGGCGGAAGTAGGCGAGATACCCCTCGCCCAGCACGTTCTGGCAGTACAGCTTGAAGCCGCTCTCGCTCAAACCAAAATGGTCGGCCAGCTCCCGGGCCGGGCGGCGGACCGAGAGGTCCTGCAGGACCAGCGTCTCGGCCTCGCGCACGCATTCGACCTGCCGCGCGGGGCAGCGGGCCGTGTCGGCCTCGTCGGGCAGGCGCAGCAGCTCATACAGCAGCCGCACGGCGGCATAGCGCAGCTCGCCGGGGGCGGCGTAGGCGGCGTCGTCCCAGACCTCGTCCACAATGGCCGTGATGGCGTCGCTCATCGGGCAGCAGTGGACGCCGCCGCGGCAGAAATAATCCGCGATGCCGCCTATTTCCAGCCCCATCAGCGTCAAAAAGCTGTCTGCCTGCACGGCGTCGGGGTCAATGAAAAGCTGCAGCGCCTCGTACTGGCTGCCGGGCAGGTAGAAGTCCGCACCGGGCACAGCAAAGCTGACGGCGGCATGACCCTCCGTCACGATGGCATATTGTGCGCCGTCCGGGATGGCGCGTCGTCCGCTGCGGCAGAAATCAAAGACGAGCAGCCGCGGCCAGTCCAGCGGGGGCGGGCAGAGCGGCGCGTCCAGCCGGGTGAAGCAGAGCTGCACGCCGGGTGCAAGCTCCCGCCGGTCAAGCGGGGCTGCGGGGATGAGGTTGTCTGTTTTCATGTTTGGTTATACAGTAACTAAATGTTTTAAATTTTCGAAAAACTGTGCGTAAAATTAAGATACTGAAATGCACTGAAACGGCCATATAATCCGAAAATGTGCGGATGGAAAATTGCTAAAAAGGCAAAATGTGCGAAATCGGAAAAATGGCAAAATAAGGGAAATGCGTGCCAAAAAACCGAAAAAATCAGTCTGTGACCGGCACATCGAGCCCGAACTCCTGCGGGCGGAACCGCGGGCAGACATTCTCCGAGATGCAGATGACCGATGCGGCCAGGCGGCTGCCGATCTCGCAGGCCTCGGCCAGCGTTTTGCCGTAGGTCAGACCGATGACCGTCCCGGCGAAGAAAGCATCCCCCGCGCCGGTGGTGTCGATGACATCGACCTTCTTGGCGGGCACCATGCCGCTCTCGCCGTTGGTGCGGGCGTAGACGGCGCCCTGCTCGCCCATCGTCACGACCATGCAGGGAATGTTGGCGCTGCGCACGTTGGCGGCCAGCGTGGCGCGCATCTCGTCCGGCGTCAGGTGGCCGTAATCGTCGGAGAACATCAGCCCGGCCTCCTGCTGATTGCAGACAAAGCAGTCGATCTCCTGCAGGAGGCTGCGGCGCTCCATGGCAATGCTCATGTTGGAGACCCCGGCGTAGACCTTTTTGCGGTACTTTTTGGCGTAGTGCAAAATCTGCTTGACGGTCTCCTTCTCCAGATCAAACTCGATGGCGATGCCGTCGCAGTCGGCAAAGATCTCGTCGCCCTTTTCCTTTAATAATGCGGTCAGCGGCGTCGTGTCGGGCCGCTTCGAGATGGCGGCGCAGACATCGCCGTCGTTGTTGAACACGGCCAGCCAGGTGCCCATGCCGTCCGGCACGCGCTGGATGTAGCGGGTGTTGACCTTGTGCCGGGCCAGCTTGTCAATGACGTCCTGGCCGGAGCCGGTGTCGTCCACCAGACTGACGAAGGTGGGGCGCAGCTCGACATTGGCAATGTCCTCCGCCACGTTGCGGCAGACGCCGCCGTGTACCTGCTCGACCCGGCCCGCGTTGCGCCCGCCCGGGATATAGGTGGACAGCGGATACCCCTTGATGTCCACAAAAACCGCACCGATGACTACAATGCCCATAAGATGACCCCCAAAAAGCTGATTTTACCTGTATTTTACCATACATTCGACATTTGCGCAAACCCCGCCCGAACGGGCAAAATGCGTACAAAAATCCGCCCCGGATGCTGAAAGATTCGACATCCGGGGCGGGGGGTTGTTTTTGTGCTTTTTAGGGCAATACCGCATAATTCTAAGTGCCGATACGGCGAGCGAGGTGCGGC
>OLNK01000710.1_pt1 | contig 35015 bp, 27 predicted proteins | sample 1672791 | NCBI WGS metagenome assembly OLNK01 (sample SAMEA3136724, study PRJEB25190) | human gut metagenome | biome: human gut; feature: human-associated habitat; material: faeces | place: Austria | collected 2013 | reverse complement strand
TCAGCTGCTGCACCTTAAAATACGCACCGAAGAATGCAATCGCCGTATCGGAATATGCCACCAGAAAAAAGTTTACAAAAGTCACCATAAAAGAACTAAGGGCATTCATAATAAAAGATGGCAGTCCAAGGGTTAAAACACGGCCAATCAACCACTTTTGAAAATGAAATCCTTTGAGCTTTATCCGCACTTTCTGCTTTTTGCCCAGTAGCAAGGCAAATGCCAAAATCATGGATAACGAATAACCCGCAACAGTTGCCACCGCAGCGCCACGGATTCCCATAGCTGGAAAAATACCTATACCAAAAATTAGGAGTGGGTCAAATACAAAATTAACGAGTACTCCTGCAATCTGGAACCACATAGGAGCTACCATGTTCCCGGTAGCCTGTATCATCTTCTGGATTGTGATATGCACCATGTTGGGAATTTGCATAAACGAACATACGCTCATATAGGCCATACTCAACTGATAAATTTCTTCATTATTGGTGAATGCTCCAAAGTAGGGTTTCATAATCAGTAATGACAGAAGATTGAGCAAAGCACCAATTCCAAAGGCCAGTAACAATCCATGTGTGACGGTGGTATTTGCCTCATCCTGTTTTTTCTGACCAAGATACCCTGCAATCAGTACATTCACGCCGACACCAATCCAGATAGACGACGCATTCATCAGTGTTGTAATTGGAAAAGACAAAGAAACAGCCGCTAGTGCATTCTCACTCAACCGCGCTATAAACGCACTGTCTATCAAATTATAGGAATATTGCAGAAACATGGAGATTAGTGGCGGTATCGACATTTGCCAAATGAGCCTTCCAACAGGAGCAACCGCCATTTTATTATTAGTCTGCATACTTTCCCTCCTCTCCACAAATTGTCCCGGGTAAAAAATTGTGTCGGACAAAGGGACATTAAATCCGAACAATATAGTTTTGTTTGCGTGCTACGAGTTGACCAGCTTTCTGAGCCGGATAGCTCAATGCAATCGCCCCCGATGCCACGCAAGATTTCCGGTAGCTTCCACTCCCACAAGAGATCCTTGCCGCTTTCGCTGTCAAAAATCTCTCGTTCCCGATGTACCCATATGGTTCCCAGTCCAAGGGCATGAGCAGCAAGCATCCTATTTTCAAGAACGCACTTCCGTCCTCAACATAAGTGGTTGCGGACCCATCTACCAAAACTAGGATCACGACTGGTGCGCCATAATAGGGGTCTGTGGTGCATACCATCACTTCTGCGTTTAGTTTTACAATCTTTCTCCTATATTCGGGGTCTGTAATTGCAATGATGGTTGGAGATTGATGTCCTCCGCCAGTAGGAGCACAAGTCCCTACTTCCAGTACAGCGTCCAAAGCCTTGGAAGGGACAGGTTCCGATTTATAAGCCCGTACACTACGGCGCGTCTTGATAAGAGACAAAAATTCTTTGCATACAGATATAGTCCTCCATTTTGCTAATACTTCAAAGATACAGGCAACAAAAAAGCCACACAACTATCACAAGATAGCTGTGTGGCAAAAAGATGACCGAATCCGGAAAAGTCCACTAAAATTTTGCATTTATATTTATAGCAAACTTGAGGGAGACTGTCAAGCTTCAATCATTACGGAATTGTGGCACTACTAACCATATACCTAATTATTTTTCTTTGATTATACACCAAAAAAGCCGCCATATTATAGGCGACTCAATTATCATCTTTACTTTGTAACTTAAAAACATCATCTTTATAGATATTAGAAAGTGATACTATTTCAACAACTCCATAATTTCATCTTCACTCTTCGACAATGACTTAGAAATAAGCTCTAAACTCATCCCATTTGAAAGCATCGCTTTAATCCCTTGTTTCATTACTTGATTCATCTGCTCAATTTGTCTATTCACATCTTCAACCTGTTTATTGGCTTCGTGTAATTTCCTAGTCTCTTCTTTTAGTCTTTGAATCTCTTCAAGTTCAAGTTGTCGTTCCATACGCTCTTCATTTTCATGTATTTTTTGAAAATCTTCTATTATTTTCTTCCAATAATCATCCAATCTTGTTTCTACATGCTTCTCTAACATTTGATTCACCACATCCTTCTCTATCATCATCTTTATTTTATTATCACTTTGTTAAATCATCGTTTCCTGTTCATGTCTTCAAGCGGCTTATTTATATCTAACTTTGCCATCTCAATTGTACGTAACTTCATACGATTCTGACTTTCTTCAATAAAAGATAAACTCTATTTATTCCTTGATGTGAATGTGATAAACTCTAGCTTTCATGTTTATTTATAATATCCGTTAATACCACAAACAAATCTTCAATATTGATCGGTTTTGCGATATGACCATCCATACCAGCATCTATCGCTTTTTTCTTGTCTTCCTCAAACGCATTGGCTGTTATTGCCACAATAGGTATGCATGCTTTTGCCTTATCTTGTAAGTTTCTAATTTCACACGTAGCTTTATATCCATCCATTTTAGGCATTTGAATATCCATTAAAATGACATCATATGTACCAACCGGATTTTCTATGACCCTATTCACACACTCAATACCATTCTTTACACGATCTACAAAAAGTCCTGCACGCTCTAATATGGTTTGTGCAATCTCGGCATTTAAATCATTATCCTCAGCCAAAAGAATATGTTTACCATTAAAAATTGCATTATCAACTTCACAATTCTCTTCTTGTTTATCCAAATAATATTTTTCATCCGCCATTTTATATTTCAACGTGACAATAAACGTACTTCCCTTGCCAAGAACACTCTTCACATCAATTGTACCACCAAGAAGATCTACATACTTCTTAACAATGGCCATACCAAGACCTGTACCACTAATTTTACTGGATGTCATTCTTTCTCTTGAAAAAGATTCAAAAATCTTCTCCAAATACTCCTGACTCATACCAATACCCGTATCCATAATGCTTGTACGAACAATCATATATCCAGGCTCATCACATGAAAGCTCATCCACATCCACTTCAACAGAACCATTTGAAGGCGTATACTTAAGGGCATTACTTAAAATATTCACAAAAATTTCTTCAACCTTAGTCACATCGGCCATGACATGTTTATGCTCCACATTAAAAGTGTACCTCACATGAATATTCTTTTTCTTCGCCTCATCCTCAAACATCTCAATCAATCTTTGTCTTATATCCTCAATATTCGCATAGTTTTCATCCAATTCCATGTGACCACTTTCTATGCGAGCCATATCTAAAACGTTATTAATAATTGATAAAAGAATATTCCCCGCCTTTTGAAGTTTATTTAAATGCTCGAAAACCCTAGGCAAATCATTATCCTTCAACTCATTCTTCATAAGTTCAGAATAGCCTAAAATCGCATTCATAGGCGTACAAATATCATGCGATACATTATGAAGAAACTGTGTCTTAGCTAAGCTTGCATCCTCAGCACTCTTTAATGCAACCTTAGCACTCGCCTCTGCTCGTCTTGCCTTTTGTAAAAGTAGAAGAATTACAATAATAATACTAAAGCCTAGAACAAGAACAACAACCAAATGATCTTTTAAAAAACTGTAAAAAGTCGTTTTATAAGCCGTACTATCATACATCGCAATTGCACTTGTCAACATATCCGAAGGCATAGCCTTTATCGTCTTATTCAATATGGATAATAGTGTTGCCTGCCCATCTTTAACCGCAAAACAAGCCTCCATTGTCTTAGTCAAAGGAATAATTTTAAAATTCTTTTTACCATCAAAACTCAACACCTGACTCGATCCCATGATAAAACAATCTACTTTACCATTATCAACCATATTCGCACCATCCTCAATCGAATCACAATCCACGAGTTTCCAATGCGGATAGTTATACGCAATATGTTGTTTTAAAGCCACCTTGTTTTTCGGTACAGCTACCACATATGCATCATTCTCATTAAAATCTTCCTTATTTGTAACGGCAATCAAATTATACGTCCAAGCCGTATTCGAAAGTGCATATTCCTTCTTTTCGGCAACATTTGAATTTCGGCTCGCATAATAAATCACATCAATCTCATTATTCTGTAAAGCCTCAATCATTTTGTCATAATCATCAAAAGCCTCTATATCAAATTTTAAAGTATGATTTCCTAAACAATCTTTGGCATACGAAATATATTCAGAAAGTGTACCATGAATCTCTCCACTCTTTTTGTCCATAGAAAACACAACAGAATCATTATCTAAAAAACCAATTCGAATACCACCATGCTCTTTGATATATGACTTTTCAAAACCTGTTAAAAATTGCGTATAATCCAAAGTAAAATACTTCTTATACAAATCCGCCTTGAAAAAAGGGCTATCACTATCCAACTGGCGCATCGCATAATCCAATTCTTGTTTAATATCACTACGCTCCTTATTAATCACAAAATATATATCAGACTCTCCAATTGTTGTTACACTAGAAATCCCTCTTTCAGACCAAATTGACTCTTCTAAAGACACGAAACAATCAATCTCATTATTCGCTAGTTTCTTTTTTACATCCTCATTACCACTTACATTCACATGCTCAGTATGAATACCATACTTATTCTCCCAATTTGTAAGCATATATTCAGAATTTGTACCTTTAAGCACACCAATACGTTTTCCATTCAAAGACTTAAAATCCGAAGACACAATATCCATATCCGATAAATTCGCATACAAAACATACTTTTCTTCACCCATCGTTTCCTCAGAAAACAACATTTCTTTAGCACGATCATCCGTATACGCAATATCACCCATGATATCAATCTCACCATTTACAAGCTTTTCAAAACAGTTTGACCAATCACACTTTACATACTCAAATTTCCAACCCGTATACCCAGCCAAAGCCTGCATTAATTCATAACCATAACCACGCCTTACACCATGTTCATCCACATAATTAAATGTATCTTCAAAAGATCCAACACGAATCGTCTTCTGCGTTTCATCCGCCAAACAAGGCATGCACATAGATAAAACCACAAAAATGATTGTGCATAACGCAGCTAACTTTTTCCCTTTTTTAAACATACTATTTCTCCATATCCATTTGTTAATAGTATATTTTATTTCACAAGATTCAGTCAATAAAACGAAATTATTTTTTAATAAAATCTAACCAATTTACACAATTCATAAAAAAAGAGGAAGAGACCCACAGGTTCTTCCCCGCCTGTAGGCTTCGCAAGTTTCTACAGAACGATCACTTAATCAAGTTTACGTTATCTCAAATATTGAGTCAATACATTTAATCTACATTATCTACGAATCTGTCTGGAATCAATTCATTACCTTCATATTTAAACACATATTGTTTGTTTAAATCTTTATTCTTTAATGAAAACCACACTTCTGCATCCGACTGTTGAATTATTGAATCCACATAATATGCTTCATCCTCAATTTGATCATTTGCACTTTCAATCAATTCCTCATCTGAATAAGGGATTGAAGTTTGAACTTCTTTTGTTTCCCTAAGCTCAGGTTGAGCTTGTGTACAACCCGTTAATAATAGTAAAACCAAAACTAATATTTTCATACAATTCTATACGTGTTCTCCTTTATGTTGATTTCAACTGTGATGTTATTACTAAAAGTGGTCTGTTGAACATGATCATTGATGATTTTATGTTCTACCATCTCTTCATTTTTAATTCTTTGATAAAAATCTAGAACAATATTTGCACGTTTAATTCGATCTTCTATGGATAAACCATCTGAACCAAAATTACCATCCACATTATCATATGGTGCATTTCTTATGACATATGGAATACCACCATTTAGTAACGCATACAACATGTAGTCTTCTTGTCTTTTTTCCATTGGCCAAGGCAAAATGAAACAATCATGATACACAAGATTAAATAATGGTACAGGTATTCCCATTCTTTTCTCATTTTCATCTTTCATCATAAACTCATAAGGCCCATAATGCGAAAATACAAGTTCGCGCATTGCCCAATCACTACACTCCTCACTTGAAGGAATGATTCCTTTTGAGATCATATATTGAAAACAAGCCCTTCTGTATTCCATACACTCTTTTCTTGTCATCAAATGTTCTAAATTAAAACACTCATCCATTTCATTACAAGAAAATACATCTAAGTATACACAATCTAAATTAATATGTTTTAAGATTTCAGTGTAGTTTCTCTTTACATACTTTGGTGCAAGACTAGCACACAAATAGTTTTGTCTTCCTCCAGCCCAATTGGCATGTTCAAACACACTACCATCCTCTAATTGAATCGCTTCATTTTCATTATGTGTTTTAGCCGTATAATAATAATCACGATACTGATCGTGTAAGCCAAATAGATCATTTTGAGAACTTAAACTATCCTGTAGATTCTTTAAACCAGACCATCCACCCGCTTCAATACATGCCGGCAAATAATCCGGATGACAATTATCATAACCAGGATCTCCCCAACCGTCTAAATGAAGATAGAGTTTAGAGGAACCCAAACTATGAAGCTTTTGGATCATCTCTTTTACCGAATCAAAAGAATGAATTACATCCTTCTGACCTGCATAAAACCGAGAATCCTTTTCTGTATGTGCTTTAATACCTGTATGTACAACAGCACATTGTTGAAGATCTGATATTTTACAAAGTTTAACTTCTTTTTCTTTTAAAGACTTAAATAAACCTGTTTCTTTAACATACTCTCGATAAATCTTAGCAGCACGATTATAATCCATATTACTTTCAAAAGAATATCGAACCACACGCTTATATCGCATCTTACCTAAACTTGTTAACCACACAAATTGAAGTCTTGTCCCCCTATCATCATGATCAATTGTATATTTCGAATCCCAAGGCGTTTCATTGATTGCGATATACCCTTTTCCATTATTGGTTTGACTAAGCCAAGGCATATAGGCCGCACAACTAGTAAACTGACCATCAAAGGCAATATGACTATAATCATACTCATAACGATTGGGAATCAATAATCCTTGCATATAAGGAATCGTTGAATAGCCATCCTTATCTTCACACATAAAACTATCTGGAAAATGAACCTCTTTAATATTCTCATCCACTTTTGGAATCCACTCAAAATAATAATGATTTGTACTATTTTCTTTCCAGATATACGTATCAAAATATTTATAAGTACTATAAATACCTTTACCTAAGCCAGTCACTCTTTCTTCTGACGTGATGAAATCATCACTAAAATATATCTTCTGATCATCCTTCGTTACATAAAACGAATCCTGATTTTGAATCCAATTTTCCATATACAAATACCTCTTCTAAATTATACCATATGAAAAAAAGTATCCATTACGATACTTTCTTTAATATTCTTACTTCATAAGGCTTAAACTCAAGTGCGTTATGAACAGAAAGTTCTTCATTTGTTTCAATGTCAATGAAGTTACCTTGTCCATTAAAACCTAATGTTTGAACTTCATTTTTCATATTCATACAAATCCATAGACATTCCTTTTCATCTTGTCTTTGATAGATACAAGCCGTATTTGTAATACCAATCTGTGTATAGTCACCATAAGATAAAGCAGAATGATTATGTTTCAGGTGGATTAACTTTTGAATGGTATCCGTTAATTCATTCCATTCAAACACTTTGATTTCCGGTCTAAGATCCGTATCATTCCAGTTCTTTTTCCCTTCGATTCCCCATTCACTACCATAATAGATACATGGAATACCTGGCATTGTAAATAACATCGTATAAATTAATGGCAATTGTTTTTTATCCTCTAAAATCGAGGCAACTCGTACCACATCATGATTATCCACAAAGTTAAATAAATGCTTACCCGTATATAAACACCATGGATCTTTGCCAAATTGACGATTCAATGAATAAAGAATCTCATAGAAATTCGCTGAATTAAAACTTGAATACAATCCCTTATAACACTCATAATTTGTGACAGAATCCAACATAGACTCATTCATCCATTGATTATAGTCTCCATGTAGTGTTTCGCCTAAAAGGAAGAAATCTCTACTTACATGATTATGTAAGGTTTGTAGGAAATTTTTATCCAAACAATATGCGACATCCAATCTTAAACCATCAATTTTAAATTCTTCTTGCCAAAAATCCACTACGCTTAGAATATAATTTACGACCTCTTGATTTTGAAGATTTAACTTCACCAAGATATCATTGCCTTCCCAATCCTGATACCAGAATCCATCATCGTAGTGATTGTTTCCATTAAAATCAATATAGAACCAATCTTTATAAGGTGAATCCCACTTCTTTTCTAAGACATCCTTAAACGCAAAGAAATCACGACCCACATGATTAAATACCGCATCTAATATAATTTTAATGTTGTTGTTGTGAAATTTTTCTATGACTTCTTTTAAGTCTTCATTTGTACCAAGACGCGTATCTAACGTTTTAAAATCCGTTGTATCATAGCCATGTGTACGACTTTCAAAAATTGGATTCAACATGATACAGTCTATTTTTAATTTCTTTAAATGCGGAATAAATTCCTCTAATTTATGAATTCTATGTTCTAGAACATGATCATTCTCAAATGGCGCATTACAAGCTCCAAAAGGATAGATTTGATAAAATACACTCTCACTTGCCCACATGCTATGTTACTCCTTTATGATATCTACAGCTTGTACATGAATTAAATCCACTAATACTTTAGGATCCATCTCAATCTGCATGCCAATCTTACCGGCACTAAAATAGATTGTATCTTGATTTAAACTGTCCTCATACATAAATGTACGAAACTGCTTTTTCATACCTAACGGAGAACATCCACCACGAATATAACCCGTGATCTTATTAATATCCTTCACATGAATCATTTCACAAGATTTAACCCCTGCTACTTTTGCACACTTCTTTAGATCCAATTCCTTTTCAACTGGAATCATATACACTAAATATTCCTTTGTGTTTGATACAGTTACCAATGTCTTATATACCTTTTCAACAGGCTGATTTAACATATTCGCAACATGCACACCATCTACAGGATCATTTTCCTTATGTTCATACGTATGCGCTTTGTATTCCACCTTATGCTGATCTAAAAAACGCATCGCATTCGTTTTTTGAATCTTTTTCATTTTGAAAACTCCTCTAATAATTCTTTGGCCACAAGAAACTTCGTTTTTTGCTGCTCCATCGCTATCTTTTCAATATAGTGATGCGCCTTTTCTTCACTCCAATGATAATTTGAGATCAAAACCAACTTACAATGATCCACCATCTTAAGCTCTAAATATTTCTGCTCAAGCTTATGGATTTTCTTTTCATACATCGCAATCTTCGATTTTAAACTCTTCATCATTTGGAAAGTCTCATACAAAACTTGTTTCTTAATGGGATACGACAAAAGTATTATACCACTATCTTTACACTGATATAAAACTTGATCATAGATTTCCTGCTTACACACCATAAGGACTTGCGCATTTAAACTCTTCGCAAAATTCAAAAGACCACTTTGCGTTTGCGAATACAAGATCACCACAATATCAAATTGAGTATTCCTTAACTTGCTAAAGGCATCATTATATGTTTTTGAAAGTACATATTGATAATTGGCCGTATTTTTTAATAAAGCTAAGAAATTCTCATTTCCTATTACTAATACTTTACTTGCCTCCATACGCACTTACCCAACATAAATATCCACTATATCGTTCCCTAATATTTCTTTTAACCAAGATGCATTTGAAGCTATTGATTTTGCCTCTTTTAAACTTTGAGGAAGCCTTTTTGTATCAACACTAACTACATCCGTACAAGGATCTGGAATCATATTCTTTTCAATACCCTCTAAACCAGCATAAATCAATAAGGCATACGCAAGATAGATGTTACAACTACAATCCGGACTTCTTAACTCCATACGATTCGAACTATGCGTAGCCGGAATACGAATCAATTGATTGCGATTTTGGTAGGACCAAGAAATGAAACTAGGCGCCTTATCCTTACCCATACGCTTATATGAATCTTTTGATGGATTTAAAAATAAAGTCATCTCCTCAATATGATGTAAGATTCCAGCCATAAAAGGCATCAACAACTCCTCATGACTTTGCACACTCATATTAATATGCATACCATTACCTGGAGCATCCTCTATTGGTTTTGGTGAAAAGTCCGCCACTAAACCTTGCATATTCGCTAAAGCCTCTACAACCCACTTAAAAGTTGCCGCATTATCGGCTGCCTGTAAAGCTTGTGAATAACGAAAATCAATTTCATTTTGACCCGGACCCATCTCATGATGTGAAACCTCCGGATCAATACCCATCTCCGATAAGGTCAAACAAATTTCACGACGAATATTTTCACCCTTATCTAAAGGGGCAATATCCATATATCCACCTTGATCTAAAGGAACAAAGGTATTGTTGCCATTTTCATCTTGTTTAAATAAATAAAATTCAAATTCCGAACCAAAATTAATTGTGATTCCTTTTTCCTTTGCCTTTTTAACAGCCTTTCTCAATATATACCTTACATCCCTTTCAAAAGGCGTTCCATCCGGATATTGAATATCACAATACATACGAATTACACTGCCATCCATACTTCGCCAAGGAAGAATACTCATCGTATTTGGATCTGGAAATAAGAATAAATCACTATGCACTTCATCTAAAAAGCCATCAATGGCACTGGCATCAAAACTAATACCTTCCGTAAAAGCTCTTTTTAATTCGGTTGGTAAAACGGAAACATTTTTCTGCCTACCATAAATATCAAAATAAGAAAGACGAATAAAACGAACATCTTGTTCTTCACAAAAACTCAATACATCTTCATAAGTCATAATTTTCACCTCGATTAATTAATACACTATTTTCATAATGTTTTCAAATCTTTTTACATTTTTTCATTGACAACACAAAATATCTGTTTATAATGAATGCATACATGGCAAGGACGCCAAAAAAAGCAGAGGTTTATCCCTCATGTTTTTCGTGTCCTTGCCCTTTTTTTATGTAAAGGAGAGCCATTATGAAATCAAACGTAGAAGAAATTTTTGGAAGCAAAGTTTTTGATGAATCTGTTATGCGAGAAAAACTCGCAAAAGATACTTTCCGCGAATTAGAAAAAACCATTCGCGAAGGGAAACAGTTAAATATCAAAATCGCAAATGCGGTAGCCCACGCCATGAAAGAATGGGCTTTAGAACAAGGTGCAACACACTATACACACTGGTTCCAACCAATGACAGGAGTTACAGCTGAAAAGCATGATGGCTTTATTAATCCCGATAAAGATGGCAAAGTCATTATGGAATTTAGTGGTAAAGAATTAATCAAAGGAGAACCCGACGCCTCAAGTTTTCCAAATGGTGGACTAAGAGCCACATTTGAAGCAAGAGGCTATACAGCTTGGGATCCAACAAGCTATGCCTTTATTAAAAACGGCGTACTATGTATTCCAACCGCATTCTGTTCTTACTCAGGACATGCCCTAGACAAGAAAACTCCACTACTTAGAAGTATGCAAGCCATTAATAAACAAGCCTTACGTATTGTGAAACTATTTGGCAATGACGATGTTCAGACCATTAAAACAACCGTAGGACCTGAACAAGAATATTTCTTAGTTGACCAAAAATATTATGAACAAAGAAAAGACTTAATCTATACAGGACGTACACTATTTGGTGCACCATGCCCTAAAGGACAAGAATTGGAAGATCACTATTTTGGAACTATTAAATCGCGTGTACAAGAATTCATGTCGGATTTAAATCAAGAATTGTGGAAACTTGGCATCTTAGCTAAAACGGAACATAACGAAGTAGCCCCTGCTCAACATGAATTAGCTCCAATTTTTACAACGACAAATATCGCAACAGACCATAACCAATTGACAATGGAATTGATTCAAAGAGTTGCCAAAAAGCATGGATTGGTTGCCCTACTTCATGAAAAACCATTTGAAGGCATCAACGGAAGTGGTAAACACAATAACTGGTCATTATCTACAGATACAGGCATCAACCTACTAGAACCAGGCGATACACCTCATGAAAACGCACAATTCTTAGTATTCCTTGCTGCCATTATCAAAGCTGTAGATGAACACCAAGACTTATTACGATTAAGTGTAGCTACTGCAGGAAACGATCACCGATTAGGCGCAAATGAAGCTCCTCCAGCTATCATCTCCATTTTCTTAGGTAATGAACTAACTGCTGTATTAAAGGCCATTGAAGAAGAGAAGCCATATGATGGAAAAGAAAAAGAATTGATGAAGATTGGTGCTACTGTTCTTCCTAAATTCCCTAAAGATTCGACCGATCGTAACCGTACTTCTCCATTCGCATTTACAGGAAATAAATTCGAATTTAGAATGCCAGGATCAAACGCAAGTATTGCCGGATGCAACATTGTATTAAATACAGTGATTGCGGATGAAATCGAAAAATTTGCGAATATCTTAGAAGCTGCAGATGATTTTGACACGACATTACATGCATTGATCAAAGATACAATCAAAAACCACAAACGCATTATCTTCAATGGCAATGGCTATGATGATTCTTGGGTTAAAGAAGCTGAATCTAGAGGTCTATTAAATCTTAAGACAACGCCTGATGCTTTACCATATTTCAAAACAAAAGAAAACATTGAATTATTTGAAAGACAGAAAGTCTTATCAAAAGAAGAAGTCCAATCTCGTTATGAAATCTTAATGGATGAATATGAAAAACAAATCAACATTGAAGCTTTGACTATGTTAGACATTGCCAAAAAAGACATCTTACCAGCCGCAAGTAAGTTCTCTAAAGAATTGACAGATACCATCGCAAACAAAAAAGCCATTGGCATCGACTTAACATATGAGCTTGAAACAGCTAAAAAGGTCAGTGAATATTTAACCGAAGCTTATCAAGCTTTGATCACATTAGAAAAAGATGTTGAAAAACTACATTCAATCAATGATTTTGAAAAATCAGCCTTCTATGTAAGAGACTTCATTATCCAAGACATGGCGGCCTTAAGAAAACCATGTGACGAATTAGAAGTCGTAACATCAAATGAAGCTTGGCCATTCCCAACTTATGGAAAATTATTATTCGGAATTCTATAAACCGGCAATTGCCGGCTTTTCCGTTCTAAGGAGATATTATTTATGTGTACAATTATAGGATATAAATCATTAAAAATAAGCGAAAACACAATTCATAAAGCATTGGAAAGCACCTATTCTAGAGGACCTGATGATGAAAGAATTCAACAAGTAGGATGTGGCTATTTAGGCTTTCAAAGACTATCCATTATGGGACTCAGTCCAGAAGGCATGCAGCCATTTGTTAGAAATAACAACCTTGTCGTATGTAACGGTGAAATCTATGGCTTTCGAAAATTAAAAGAAGAACTCGAAAAAGATGGCTATACATTTATTTCGCAAAGTGATTGTGAAATTCTTTTACCACTCTATGAAAAATATGGTTTAGACATGTTTAAAAAGCTAGATGCCGAATACGCATGCATTATTTATGATGCCAAGAAAAATGACTTTGTTGCTGCCCGCGACCCAATCGGAATCCGTCCATTATTTTATGGCTATGATAAAAACCATAATATCGTATTTGCTTCCGAAGCTAAAAATCTTGTTTCAATTGTTGAACAAATCTTTCCCTTCCCTCCTGGATTCTATTATGCCGATGGAAAATTCACTTGTTATTTAGATGTTACTAAAGTGGATAAAGTAATCACTTCAGATCTTGAAACCATCTGTACAAACATCCACGATAAATTAGTGGAAGGTGTTAAGAAAAGATTAGATGCTGATGCTCCACTAGGATTCTTATTAAGTGGTGGATTGGATTCAAGTCTAGTATGTGCCATCAGCCAAAAATTACTAAACAAACCCATCGAAACCTATGCGATTGGAATGGAAGAAGATGCGATTGATTTAAAATACGCCAAAGAAGTCGCTGACTTTATTGGTAGCAACCACCATGAAATTATAATTAATAAAGATGATGTTTTACATGCCATTAAACCCGTCATTAAAACTTTAGCAACCTTTGACATCACAACCATTCGCGCCAGCATTGGAATGTATTTAATTTGTAAAGCCATTCATGAACAAAGTAACATTCGCGTATTACTTACCGGAGAAATCAGTGATGAATTATTCGGCTATAAATATACCGACTTTGCCCCTAGCAAAGAAGAATTTCAAGAAGAAAGTGTAAAACGAGTACATGAACTTTACATGTATGATGTATTAAGAGCTGATCGTTGTATTTCCACAAACTCCATTGAAGCTCGTGTTCCTTTTGGCGATTTAGACTTTGTCAAATACGTTATGTCCATAGATCCTGAAAAGAAAATGAATACATATCATAAAGGAAAATATCTACTTCGTCATGCATTTGAAAAAGATGAAATTCTTCCTTATGACATTTTGATGCGTGAAAAAGCCGCCTTCTCGGATGCGGTAGGACACTCTTTAAGTGATGACATCAAAGAATATGCCCAAAGCTATTACACAGACGAAGAATTTAAGGAAAAAGTAAAAAAATACAAATACTGTACTCCATTCACAAAGGAATCCCTATTATATCGAGAAATTTTTGAATCGTATTATCCAAACCAAGCGAGTATGATCAAAGATTTCTGGATGCCAAATAAAAACTGGGAAGGATGTAACGTCAATGATCCAAGCGCTCGATATTTATCAAACTATGGAGACAGCGGAAAATAGGAAGGATTGTGTAAACTATGAATTTTGAAATTGAACATGATGCCTGCGGTATTGGTACCGTAGTCCAAATCGATGGCAAACAAAGCTATGACGTTGTCGATAAGGCATTACACATTGTAGAAAAATTAGAACATAGAGCCGGTAAAGATGCGAGTGGTAAAGTGGGGGATGGTGTTGGAATCTTACTTCAAATTAGTGATGATTTTTTTAAAAAGACATTAAAGAAAGACAACATCAATTTACCAGAACACTATGGAATCGGTATGTTTTTCTTGCCAAGAAATAAACTTTTATTAAATCAACACAAAAAGATGTTTGAAAAATTTGTAGAACAAGAAAGCTGCAAATTTATCACATGGCAAAAGTTCCTTGCAACGAATCTATCTTAGGTCAAAAGGCCAAGGACTGCATGCCAAATATCTATCAAGCTTTTATTGAAAGACCTCAAAATATTTCGAGTGATGTAGATTTTGACAAAGTCTTATATGTCATTCGTCGTGAATTTGAAAAGAGCTGTAAAGAAACCTATATCGCAAGCTTAAGCAGTCGTACTATTGTCTATAAAGGCATGTTTCTAGTATCCCAATTAAGAAACTTTTACCTAGATCTTCAAGATAAAAATTATAAATCTGCCATTGCGATCGTACACTCACGTTTCTCTACCAATACCACACCATCTTGGCAAAGAGCGCATCCAAATCGTTTTATTGCGCACAATGGTGAAATCAATACCATTCGTGCTAACGTCAACAAAATGTTAGCGCGTGAAGAAAGTATGCACTCTGAATTTTTAGATGAAAATTCAAGTAAGATTTTACCTATCATCAATACTTCAGGATCGGATTCTGCCATGCTAGATAATGCCCTTGAGTTTTTAGTTATGAATGGCATGCCACTAGAAAAAGCCGTTATGATCTTAATTCCAGAACCATGGAAACACCAAGACATGGACCAAAAGAAAAAAGATTTCTACCACTACTATGCCACAATGATGGAACCTTGGGATGGTCCTGCCGCCATTTTATTTAGTGATGGCGAAAAAGTCGGAGCTGTACTTGACCGTAACGGACTAAGACCAAGTCGTTATTATCTAACAAGTGACAACATGTTGATTTTATCAAGTGAAGTCGGTGTCTTAGATTTAGATGAAACAAAGATCATTAAAAAATCAAGACTTGAACCAGGCAAAATGCTGCTCGTAGATACAAAGAAAAAAGAATTGATTGAAGATTATGATTTAAAGAAAGAATATGCCTCTTCAAATCCATATGGAGAATGGCTAGATACCTATCTATTACATCTTAAAGACTTACCAGCTCCCGATAAGAAAACCCACATCCACTCTCAACATGAAAGAGATATTCTTTATAAGATCTTCGGATATACCTATGAAGATGTAAAAGACATTATTTTACCAATGGCCCGCGTCAAACTTGAACCAACAAGTGCGATGGGTACCGATATCCCTTTGGCAATTTATTCCAAAAATCATTTAAGTTTATTCCATTATTTTAAACAACTCTTCGCCCAAGTAACCAATCCACCTATTGATTCTTTACGTGAAGAAGTCGTTACAGATACAACCATCTATATTGGAAGTGACGGAAACTTATTAAAAGACAAATCCGACAACTGTACAGTCTTAGAGGTTAATAATCCAATCTTAACATCACGTGATATGGATAAGATTCGTCAATTAAATCAGACAGGATTTAAAAATGAAACCATTTCCCTATTGTTCTATCGCTCAACTTCATTAAAAGAAGCTTTAGACAACTTATTTATTGAATGTGACAAAGCCTATAGACATGGTGCAAATATCTTGATTCTTTCTGATAAAGGTGTAGACGAAGGTCATATGGCTATTCCTAGTCTTTTAGCTGTATCTGCCTTAGAACAACACTTAGTGAAAACCAAAAAGAAAACGGATGTATCAATCATTGTAGAAAGTGGTGAACCAAGAGATGTCCATCAATTCGCTACACTTTTAGGTTATGGTGCAACCGCCATCTATCCATATTTAGCACATGAATGTATTGAAGAAATGATACAATTGAATATGTTAGATAAAGAAGTCAACATTGCGATTGATGATTATAACGAAGCCATTTTAAAAGGTATTGTTAAGATTGCAGCTAAAATGGGTATTTCAACGCTTCAATCGTATCAAGGAGCCCAAATCTTTGAAGCCATAGGTATCTCAAAAGAAGTCATCGATACCTATTTCACAAATACCATTAGTGAAGTGGAAGGTATCACTTTAGAAGATATCGAAAAAGATTTGATCTACCATCATGATCGTGCTTATGATCCATTAGGACTTACAACCGATACAAGTCTAGATTCCATTGGATTCCATAAACTAAGAAAGGGAGGTGGAAAAGAAGATCACTTATATTCTCCAGAAACAATTGTGAAACTTCAAAGAGCTACACAAACCAACGATTATGATTTGTTTAAGGAATATTCCAACGAATTAAATTCAAACAATCAAAAGCACCATTTGAGAAGTCAATTGCACTTTAAAAAGACAAGAAATTCAATTCCATTATCGGAAGTAGAGAGTGAATATGAAATCGTAAAACGCTTTAAAACTGGTGCTATGAGTTATGGCTCTATCTCTGAAGAAGCACATACTTGCATGGCAATTGCGATGAACCGTTTGGGTGGTAAATCCAATTCGGGTGAAGGTGGTGAAAAACCAGAACGTTTAGGTACAGAAAAGAACTCCGCTATTAAACAAGTGGCAAGTGGTCGTTTTGGCGTCACCGAAGAATATTTAGTGAGTGCTAAAGAGATTCAAATCAAAATGGCACAAGGCGCAAAACCAGGTGAAGGTGGACACTTGCCAGGAAAGAAAGTCTATCCATGGATTGCGAAAACTCGTTATTCAACGCCAGGCGTATCTTTGATTTCCCCTCCTCCTCACCACGACATCTACTCCATTGAAGACTTAGCTCAATTGATCTACGACTTAAAGAATGCCAACCCACAAGCTCGAATCAGCGTCAAGCTCGTTAGTGAAGCAGGCGTTGGTACGATTGCCTCAGGTGTTGCCAAAGCCGGAGCTACTGTCGTCTTAATTTCTGGTTATGATGGAGGTACAGGGGCGGCTTCACAAAGTAGTATTCACCATGCCGGTCTTCCTTGGGAATTAGGTTTAGCACAAGCCCACCAAAACTTAGTGGAAAATGGTTTAAGAAGTCGTGTTTTAATTGAAACTGACGGAAAATTAATGACTGGAAAAGATGTAGCCATCGCCTGCTTACTTGGAGCGGAAGAATTTGGCTTTGCGACTGCCCCACTTGTTACAATGGGATGTATGATGATGCGTGTATGTAATCTAGATACTTGTCCATTCGGTGTGGCAACACAAAACCAAAAATTAAGAAAGCGTTTTAAAGGAAAACCAGAATATGTCATGAACTTCATGTTGTTTATTGCCCGTGAATTAAGAGAAATTATGGCTGACCTTGGCTATCACACAATTGATGAAATGGTTGGTCATACAGATAATCTTGAGGTTGATGAAGATGCGAATATGGATTACTCAAACATTTTAATGACTCCTCACAACATTCATTATGAACCTAAAGATACATTTAACTTTGAACTTGAAAAAACGGTGGATATGAAGACATTACTTCCTAAGTTTGAACCTTATTTCAATGAGAAAAAGCCTCATGCTGAAACAATCTCAATTTCAAGTACGGATCGTACCGTAGGAACTATTTTATCCAATGCCGTCACTAAACAATTTAATAACACATTAGAAGATGATACATATACAGTCCATTGTAATGGTGGGGCTGGACAATCTTTTGGTGCCTTTGCACAAAAAGGAATCACTTTAGATGTTCATGGCGATGCCAATGACTACTTTGGTAAGGGTTTGTCTGGTGGTAAATTGATTATTCAGCCTAAAAAGGAAGCTCAATTTAAGCCAAATGAAAATGTCATTATTGGAAATGTTGCCTTATATGGGGCTACGAGTGGTGAAGCCTATATTCGTGGTATGGCTGGTGAGCGTTTTGCGGTTCGTAATTCTGGTGCAAGTGCAGTTGTAGAAGGTGTTGGAGATCATGGACTTGAATATATGACAGGTGGTACTGTTGTCATTTTAGGTCAGACTGGTAAAAACTTAGCTGCCGGTATGTCTGGTGGTGTTGCATATGTATACGATCCGAATCATGATCTATATATGCGTTTAAATAAACAGTTAGTCAATACATATGAAGTAACTGGAAAAGCGGATAAAGAAGTATTAGAAGAGCTTTTAAACAAGCATTATACATATACAGATTCAGATGTAGCTAAAAAGATTCTTTCAAATCTAGATGAAGAATTATCAAACTTTAAAAAGATCGTTCCTAAGGATTATGAAAAGATCACAACATTGATTCAAGAATTAAAATCAAAAGGCTATCACGAAGATGAAGCCAGTCTTATGGCTTTTGAACAAGTACACGCATAAGAAAGGATGAAGGATTATGGGAAAACCAACAGGATTTTTAGATTACAAACGACAAGAAAATGAAGCGATTGAGCCACTTAGTCGAATCACAAATTTTAATGAATTTCATCCTTTTTTAGATGAAGAAACAAGACGCAAACAAGGTGCACGCTGCATGAATTGTGGCGTTCCCTTTTGTCAGTCCGCTATCAAATTAAAAAACATGGTGACAGGCTGTCCTTTACACAACTTGATTCCGGAATGGAATGATGAAATCTATAATGGCAATGATAAACGTGCTTTATCAAGATTATTAAAGACCAATCCATTCCCTGAATTTACAGGTCGTGTATGCCCTGCTCTTTGTGAGAAGGCATGTTTAAATGGTTTAGATCAAGATCCAGTCACAATTAAAGAAAATGAATTGTATACGATTGAAACAGCCTATACTAACAATTGGATGAAAGCTTTTATTCCTAGTGTTCGCTCCGATAAAAAAGTAGCCATCATTGGTTCAGGACCTGCAGGTTTAGCTTTGGCTCATGATTTGAATCGTAGAGGACATGCTGTTACGGTCTTTGAAAAAGAAGATCGTATTGGCGGTTTATTGATGTATGGTATTCCAAATATGAAACTGGAAAAGAAAGTGATTCAAAGAAGATTAGACATACTTACCGAAGAAGGAATCGTTTTTAAAACCAATGTCAATGTTGGAAAAGACATCACCAAAAAGGAATTGGAAAAAGAATTTGATGCGATCATCTTTGCGACTGGATCCAAAAAAGCACGAGATTTAAACGTAAAAAATCGTGATTGTACAGGCATTTATTTTGCGGTAGATTATCTTACAAAAGCCACAAAACATTTGTTGGATAATACCGAAGAAATCTCTGCCAAATATAAACATGTCGTGATTGTTGGTGGTGGTGATACGGGAAATGATTGTGTTGGAACAAGTATTCGTCAGGGTTGTGCAAGTGTAGTTCAAATTGAAATGATGCCTAAAGCACCGGATGAAAGATTGGAAAGTAATCCATGGCCTGAATGGCCTAAGATCTGTAAGACAGATTATGGTCAAGAAGAAGCGATTGCGGTATTTAAAAAGGATCCACGTATTTATGAAACGACGGTTAAAGAATGTATCTTAGATGATCAAAAGAATCTAAAGCAGATCAAAACAGTCAAAGTACACTTCAACAATGGAAAGCTTGAAGAAGTGAAAGGTACAGAACAAATTTTAGATTGCGATTTATTATTGATTGCGGCTGGTTTTATTGGTGTTGAAGATGATTTAAAGAAGAGTTTTAAATTGGAAACAACACAAAGAAATACGATTGTGACACAACCAAATTCTTATCAAGTCAAAGACAAATACTTTACGGCTGGTGATTGTCATAGAGGTCAATCCTTAGTTGTTTGGGCAATCCATGAAGGTAAAGAGTGTGCTAAAGAAGTGGATGCGTATTTAATGGGTTATACAAATATGGAATAATTTAAACTTGTTTTAAGCTTGTTAATATATCCTTGTATTGTAAACAAGGAGGTATAAGGACATGAAACAAGAAATGCCAAGAATTCCAAATTCTAACTATAATTTATTCAAGAAAGGATCAAAATTAATTTTAAGTGCCGCTACATTTGGTGTGGTTGCGGCCGGAAGTTTTCAAGGGGTCAACTATGTGGTTGATAACTATAATAAACAAAACACAACACTTCAAAGTACGAATGTAGTCAATACTTCAAGTTCATCAACTTCAGATGTAAGTAAAGTAGCTCAAAATTGTATGCCTAGTATTGTATCGATTACCAATGTTTCCGTATCGGATGTACAAAATTATTTTAGTATGTATGGAAATAACTCAAGAAGCAATCCATTTACCCAACAAGAAAGTACAAGTGTTGGTAGTGGTGTCATTATCAATAAACAGAATGGTGAAATTGATATTTTGACAAACTATCATGTTATTAAAAATGCCAAGACCTTGACTTGTACATTAGCGGATAATACAAATGTAAAAGCCACTGTAAAAGGTGTAGATGAAGATCATGACTTAGCTGTAATTTCCATTAAAACAAGTGATTTAAGTGAAGATAGTTTAAAACAAATTGCGATTGCGACAATTGGAAATAGTGACAAATTACAAGTCGGTGAACAAGTCGTTGCGATTGGTAATGCGTTAGGTTATGGTCAAAGTGTTACAACAGGTATTGTATCGGCGACAAATCGTAGTGTTTCTACAAGTTCAGATACAGACAAATCGCAGTCTTATATTCAAACCGATGCGGCGATCAATCCAGGAAACTCAGGTGGTGCCCTACTAAATATGAGTGGTGAATTGATAGGCATCAACTCTGCCAAATTAAGTGATACAGATGTAGAAGGTATGGGCTATGCGATTGCGATCAGCGATGTCAAAGATTCAATCAACACAATGCTTCAAGGAAAAGATGTAAGTAAATCATCGACTCAATCTTCTTATTATTCACAGTACAACAATAATGAAGACGATGACTCCTCTAGTCCATTTGACTTCTGGAACTAAAACATAAAACCAAAAAGAACTAGACTGTTTAGATTATATTCTAATCTGAATCTATTTACCTTATGTAAAGGTAAATAGATTCTTTTATAAAAGTCGACACCCGTTTTTCATACTATAGAATCTGTAATTTGCTTAATTGTATTTTTTGAGAAACTTTGGTATATTGAAGGTGACGAAGGAGTGCACTGTGGCGCTCAACCTGGAGGGATACGTCCTTCCAGTTTTTTATTTATCAAAAAGAATCGAAATTATTAATTTTATGATTTTAATTTTTTTTGTGTTGTAATCATTTTCATCTATTGATGGTATATTAAATTTTTTATCATGTATCAAACAAATTTTTATATAGAACAATGATTATAATTCCTCTTCTCCATTCAACATTGGGAACTAAATTCTATAGTCTAAAAATCAGGTGTTGAGGAACAGAAATGATTCCTCTAGCTTGCAAATACACTTTAAATAAAGCGGTTTTAGTGAAACTGAAACGATAAAACATTTTGAATAAATAGTTTCTATTTCGGCTTTATATAAAGGCGATAAGAGACATTTGTAAAAGTCAGCACCCGTTATTTATACTATAGAAGGAACTAAAACAGGGACTTGATTCCTGTTTTTTTTTATTGTAAACTATTGAAGATGTTTTTTTTGTGGATATGGATCGCATGACCATAATCTATGTATGAAGACATCTATTAGATTAGTTACATCGTATTCTTTTAAAGAAACGAAAGTAGGAGGAAATATGAACAAATCAAAACTATCAGTACGCCAGATGTGCGTGTTGGCTTTATTTTTAGCCATCGAAATCATCATGTATCTAACACCAATTGGATACTTACGTATCAACGCATTAAGTGTTACATTGATGCACGTGCCTGTAATTATTTTGGCTAGTACAATGGGACCAGCAGCCGGTGCTTTCTTAGGATTCGTATTTGGTTGTACTTCTGTAATTGGAGCTACAATGACACCTGGAATCACAAGCTTTGTCTTCTCTCCATTTATCACAGTTGGTGGAATTTCTGGTAACTTCTTTAGTTTAGTTATAGCTTTAGTACCACGTATTTTATTAGGTGTTATCGCAGGCTATGTATTTAAATTTGCGAAAAAATACGCAAAGAATACGCCAGTCGCTGCAGGTATTGCAGCCGCTGTTGCGACAGTATGCCACACAATCATGGTATTAGGATTGATCGTTATCTTATTCGGTCCTCAATACTCACAAGCTTTAGGTATTAGCCAAGCTGCACTAAACGGTGTTATGGCTGGTGTCATTGGAACGAATATGATTCCTGAAGTCATCGTAGCTGTTGTTTCAAATATGGCTTTAGCTACTGCATTAAGTTCAAGATACGTTGGAATTGCTCAACAAGCATAGTCAATGAATAGTGTAACTTTGGTTGCACTATTTTTTTTATTTGGATTATAATATTTTGGGTGATAAAAATGGATTTAAATTGGAAATTAAATAAAACAGAACATATTGTACAAGATGAATGGATCGACTTTCGTAAAGAGTCTTTTATTCTTCCAGACGGAAAGGAATTCTCCCCTTTCTATAACTATTCAAGAAGAAACTTCGTTGTGATTATCGCAAGAACAAAAGATGATAAGTATATAACAGTCAAACAATTCAGACATGGTCTAAAAAAAGTAACCACTGAATTTTGTGCTGGTGGCATTGAAGGAAGTGAACATGAAAGTGCCTTATTAGCAGCTAAACGTGAACTTGAAGAAGAAACAGGATATGTATCTAATGATTGGAAACACATTTATACGATTCCTAGCAATCCTACAATAGCGGATAATTATGCATTTTTATATTATGCTGACAATTGTGAAAAGGCATGTGATCAACATCTAGATTCGACAGAATTTTTAGAAGTCAAAGAATATACAGAAGATGAAATCAATGATTTAATTAAAAACAATGAATTTGTCCAACCAATTCATCTAATGGGTTGGCTAATGGTGAAAAAAGGCGTATTATAGGGATGTAAAGGAGACTTATAAACATGGAAAAATTAACTAAAAAGGACATCATTTCTAACATTGCCGAAGATTCTCACTTAACTAAAAAGGACATTACTGAAGTTGTAGACTTGGCACTTACACAAATCTTTGAAGGTTTAAGTGCAGGAAAAACAGTCGATCTTGCAGGATTTGGAAAATTTGAAATCACAGAAAGAAAAGCTAGAGAAGGAATTAATCCTCTAACGAAAGAAAAGATTCAAATTGAAGCTAGCAAATCTGTTAAGTTCAAAATTGCCAAAGCATTAAAAGAAGCCGTAAATAAATAATATTTAAACAAAAAGCATCCCTAGAGATGCTTTTTTATTATAGTTGCATGTGTCTTAAATCATCATGAATTCTAAGTCTATTTTTGGGGATCAAATACCTATTATGATTATATATAAAGTATTTTCCTGTTTTACTATAATCCAATAATTTTATATGTTCTGCAGTTCTTCCTCTTCGTATTAAAATAATATCTCCAACTGGTAGTTCATTCACATAATCTAATGTAAAGCCAGATCTGTGTGCAATATCTAGTGCTGAATCATACGAATTGGTTCCCATATAAATCGTTGTGTCAAAACAATCTTGAATATTGATCGCGTTGCCTTTATATACAGATGCCAATTGATTTTTTGATTGAATACAACCCGTAATACCTATACCACGACTTCTTGCGGTTGCGATAATACTCGCAAAATCATTAATCGCATAATTTGCCATATCATCTAAATGAAACTGAACTGGTATGGGTAGTCTTAAATCCTTTTGTTTATTTGCCTCAGAAAATAAGAATTGAAACAATTGTGATAAAAACACACTCGCAATTGGATGTAATGAAGTATCTGCATCATTGAGTTGAATAAAGATGGCTGATTTTTCATGAACAAACTTCTTGAAATCAATCGTTAATGCATCAGGTCCATCGCAAATTGTATGTAGTACATCTGAATTTTGTAAGGCTGATGTATTTGATCGCAATGTTTTTAAAATGCATGCCAAAGTCTTTGAAGGACAGATTGCTTCTCTTCTAAAGAGTTCACTAGAATAAACATTTGAACCTTCATAAATCAATTCATCTAATTTATTTCGCAAATCTTCATAATCAATTTCCCCATCACAATCATATCGTAATGTATATATAATATCGAAGGCTTCCTTTAAAGAACCATTGCCTTCATCATAATTCTTTTCATACGTATATGTTAGGGCTGCATGCAAAAGTGATATTGCCGATTCTTCCCAAAAAGGATCATTACTCCTATAATCTTGACCAAATATAGTTCTTGCAAGAGCCATAAGGTCTGTTTGGGAATATCTCTTTCGAATATATGCTAATGGATTATAGTACATCGAACGATGAAGATCCATTAGATTTAAATAATAAATGTGATAATCGTTTTGTTCTAATAAAGGGATTAAACTTGCCATAGAACCCTTCACATCCACAATCACATGATTGCGATCCAATTGATGAAGGATATTATAGAATTCAGAACGCGTCTTTCCTGTCCCAGGTGCTCCAATATATAAATAATTATTGTTTAACCCTGTTTTTTTATCCTCTAATGAAAATTTACAATCCTCACTAAAAATATATTCTCCATTCACTTTTTTACTCATAATCTGACATCTCACTTTCTTTATGCATGATTCCATCAATCAAGCCATAATTTAAGGCTTCTTGAGCACTCATCCAACAATCTGATAAACAGTTCATATTCTCCAGAATATCCGAAACAACATAAGTAGCCATGTCAATCCTCCGCTTTGTTTCTAAAATTCTTTCCTAACACGTGCTTTTTTTAAAACTGGATTGTGTTTTCCATCCTCGTGTTATAATTTGATATTTTTGTACATTATTGTCTTATTCTTTCACTTCTACTCCTACAAGAATTTCTTCTAAAGTACGCGGTGTATAGTTCATATAAGAAAACATACATCCAACATTACATGCCCGTATTTTTCCGTCACATGCATGTCTACAATCATTTTCTTGCATCTGTCTAAGACAACTCTGATAAAACTTGTCTTCTTTGCTTTCATGTGTATGCCCATAGAGCAGAATTTTTCCACGTCCCATATTGTTCCATGAAAAAATCGGATAATGAGATAATATCAGTCCATACTTTTCTTTTACAACTGAATCTTGAATTTCTTTATAATCGCAGATTTCAGTAAATAACTGCTGATATCTATAATCAGATAGATCATCATGATTACCTTTAACTAAGACCTTTCTTCCTTTTAAGCGTGCCACAAAGGCAATCAAATCTTCATTTTTCCCACGCAAACTAATATCACCTAAAATATATACAATATCGCCATTTGTCACACGATCATTCCAGTTTTTCATGATTACCTCATGCATTTCCTGTATAGAATCAAATGGACGATGATCATATTTAATTGCATTTTCATGAAACAAATGCAGGTCACTAATAAAATATTTCATCTAATTCAATCCTCTTTCATTTATTTTTTTCCTGTATTAAAAATTAAGTTTTAAAACAATTCCTCTAGCTACAATTGTTTCAGCAACTCTATATCCATTATTAAATAGTATTCTGTATTCTTTTCAAATACCATAATAAAACTATCATAAAAGATATTAGATGTTATTTTGAATTCACCCATGATTTTATATCTATCTCAGCTTTCTCAATAGGTAAAAATGCCAACACATTATCTAATCCTATAAAGCCACCTCGGCTTTGTCTGAAGCAGCCAGGTATTTTTCCATCATCAGTACTCCTTAATCCTGTATCCCAACAACCAGCACTTAGATGACCATTCTTTTCAATAATCAAGCAGACCTCAAAATCATCTGGAAGCGTATCTTTTATATAACTAAAGCCTTTCAATGTTAATTCTCCCGATTCATGTGATTCAGCGAACACTCTATTTATACGCATAATTATTTCCCCTTTCTTCATCCATAATTCCATCAATTAACCCATAATTTAAAGCTTCTTGAGCACTCATCCAACAATCTCGATCAAACATTTGGCAAGCTTGTTCATATGTGAAATTATTTGACTTTTCAACAATCATTTTATTTATCTTTTCTCTCATAATCACCATTCTTTTTGCGACAATATCAATATCCGATGTTTGCCCACCAATATGATTAATCAATGGTTGATGATAGAGTAATACGCAATTTTTTGTGACATATCTTTTGTTGCTTAATGTTGAAAGTAAGAAAGCAGCCATGCTTGCACATAAGCCAATTCCAATGGTACGGATGGGATTTGAAATAAGCCTTGTATAATCATAGATAGCCATGCCATCTGTAACACTACCTCCTGGTGAATTGATATAAATCGTAATCTCTCGTTTATGATCAATAGTATTTAAATATCTTAAATTCAAAATCACTTCAGAAGCTAAATCCGCATCAATTGTACGATCAATCAAAATGGAAAAGTCATCCATCACAAATGATGAATATACCGTTTTTGTATTTGTGCCTCTTGGCGTTGTTTCCGTAATTGTTAAATTTCTCATATTTTATGTTCCTTTCTTTACACTTATATTTAACTAAATTTTCAACTAAGAATACATATATGATTCGCCATCAATAAAGCTTCCTTTTTTTAAGGAAGCTTAACACATATTTAACGCTCTTCTCTATCTTCTTTTCGTCTTGAACGAACTTCATTTTCTAAAGCAAGAAGAACATCTTTTACCTCTTTATATTTATCATATGGATCATTTGGCCAAGTATAGTCATAATGACGTACCAAATAGCTTTTACTATATAGAATTTTTTTATCAGCATCTGATCCATAAAGTTTATATTTATCATTATTATTATTATCACTAAAATTATGTTTTAGTACCTCTTGGATGTCTACTACACCCAAGTTCATTTCATTTGATTTAATAATTTGATCAATTTGATAAAATAAAACATCCAAAAATCTATTTGTTTCTTTAATTAATTTAAGCACATCTTTAGAAGATGCTTTTGAATAAGACACTTTTGCGTTTGCCATTTCTAATTTTCCATCTTTAATCAATTTATATACATTTAAACCCACATGTTTGTGATCTTTTGTATCATATTTGGCACATCTTTTTAAAGAAGTATGTGCACGAAAATCAAATACTGAATCATTCATAGCCAAAATAATGGGCGTATTTTTTTCAGCAGGCTTAGTCATCAAGCGAACTTGATTGTATCTATTTAAATATTTATTATATTCCAAATGTCTATATACATAATTCAATGAAATCGATGCAAGTTTCAATGCATCAACTTCATCATATAAGCTATCAACCATTTGGTTAACATAATCCGATTCTAAAAAAGCCTTTGTGAAGGCTGTAGACACCTTATTGTGTACCAATCTTAATGTAATATCTTTTTTTGCTACTATTGTTGACATGTTTAGTTCCTAACCTCTCCATTAAACTTATTTAAATCAAACAAAGTAGCGCGCTTACTTTATCAAGAAACGTATCGTTTCAAGACATCTATATAATAAAAAAATCGCTCATGAATAGCGATAGAATAAGCATTATCTTGTTAATTTTATTAAATAAACTTGATTTTTAACATTATTTTGCGTTTTTTATGTATCTAATGTATATTAATTATAGAAAGAAAGTCGGTGAAGTTATGTATTATGTAGTTGATCAATCTAATCCAAAAGAACCAATGGAATATATTTGTGTAACAAGAAAGGATGACGATGAAATTCATAAATATGACCTCTTTATGGATGATAATGAAATTAGAATCCCATCATACTATTTAAATTCAAAATTTTATAATGAACATTCTTTATTTTTCTTTAGAGGCTATTCTTATGAAACTAAACCTGAAAAGGTTGGCACATTATATACATACCTTCTTAATATATTTGAAAATAGTCATTATGATGGTTATTATTCTATAAATCTATACAATGACATCGATTTTATACTCTTTTACTCTGAGTTAAAAAGAAATCATTATAAATATCCATTATGTGAATTAGTTTATTTAAAAGTAACGTCTTTTTTAGAACACCCTTCTACATTGAAAAATGGAGTTTTTATTGGTAAATTTATTGCAGAACCACCATTAAAAAATGAAGACTCTCAAATCAATTTGTATTCAAAGAATTATGCAATCCATACTTTTTACAATGAATTTTTTAACATAAAAACATCCCCACTATTCATTTTTAAAATGTTTATGATTCACGCTTTAAATACTTTAATCCATTTTATCAGTTCTTCTGAATATAACAGTTCGTTTCAATCAAAAGAATTTGATGATTTATTAACAAAGTCTTTCTTTGAATTAACCGATTGTGCCGAAGATTATGGTACTCCATATAGTGACATTCGATGGGAATACTTCGATAACGAAATACTTGAATTCTATGATTCTTATGATTTTTATTATGATCAATCTGATCAATGTGATGAGAGTTTATTTCTTTATACATTATTAGGGTATTTAAAAAAACTCAGGGTCAAATATCAATCTATTTTATTTATCCCTGATGATTTTGACTACTTCGATACTTGCGGATTGATTTATTTCATATTAGACATTTACGTAATTATACATTCTTATAATTTATTAAATATTGAAGTTGTAAAATATCATGATAACTCTACTATGTTTAATTATTTTGATAATATAAGCAATAATCTTTCTGATGAAACCTTTTCTAACGATTTTTACTCAGAATATAAAATCAAAATATCCGATAATGCTTCAATATGGTTTTGGGACAATACAATTCAACGCTTATGCGAATTTTTACATAATTCCCATTATCATCAAAATCAACCTAATTTAGATTACGAAAAGCAATTTAATGATTTTGTTACTGAAATTGATGAAAATTTAAATTACTGTGATAATCTCTTTCCACCAGAATACTTAGTCATTAAAAAAGTATTTATCTCATTATTAAATAAAGTTAAAGAGACTTTCAATGATTCAGACGAAATTGATATATTATCTATAATCAATAATGTAATTAGATATTATCAAGACATAGAACTTTCAAGTTATACTGAAGAGTATTATTATGAATCACTTTATGATGATTCTAATTTAACGGAATCAGAATACGAATTATCCAAATTTATTAATGAGTATTTCTCGCATACTGCGCCACTATTATATTATAAATTAAGCAAACCTGATATTATTGATTTATTTATGCCTGCAATCAAAGCTTATTTAATGTTTTCTAAGCACCCTCTTGCCAGATGTGCTCGTTGTGGTTCGATATTTTTAAAAACTTCACCTAACCGTAAATTCTGTGATTCAGCACTAACTTTGAAATCTGGTAAGACCTGTAAAGAAGAGCGTGAAGCAATAACAAATCAGAAATCCCAATTTCAAAAGACTACAAATGACTTTAAACAATATATACAGAAAGTTACATTAAAAGGTGGTCCTTCTTATACTCGAAGAGTATATAATATTCTAGAAAAAAATAAGTATTTTAATCCAAAAAAGCCTAAGGAATTTACGAATTTGTCTAAATCAGATAATAAAGATTTATTGTGGGTATTAAATAGCTTTTTTAATTATTCTTATGCCATTATGGAAAGTATGAATTTTCAAGAGATTGTAAAAGATCCAACTTTTAAAGACGTTCGCTATTACAATAATAATCCAAAAAACTTTTATCCTCTAGCATATAGATTATTATTTGAAGAATATAAACAATACACTCGAACAAACAAAGATAGTAATACAACAGAAATCATTAACATTTATGACTCTTTAGTTGAGTTTTCAAAATCTAAAGATAGCATTTTAAATTTTAAAACCATTCGATCTAAGTCTATGCAGGATTTAAATGGCGATGATATTGCAAAATTATTTGAAATCACTGAAACAGTTATCCATGTTTTCTTTCTAAAACTATCCGAGTGGTATTTAGAAGATCCAGATCAAGATTATCCTTCATTTAAATATGCTTTCCCAAAAGAATATGCCACATCCGAACTTGGTAACATTCAGTATATCAACAAAAATGCTAATGATAATATTGAGAATATCGATAATCTAAAAGAGAAAATTAAAAAGAAAAGAAATGATCCATATATAGCTGAAGATATTAAGACAAAAGTACAAATTAACGGAGCTAGAGAAAAACAAGTTATTAAACTGATTACTGAATTAAGAGAAAAAATTTTTGATAATCACCCATTTAAATAGGATTCCTCACATTCGAGAAATCCTATTTTTTTTGTTTATCATCCTATATTATCTTCCTTTCTCATTCCTAAATATTTTTCTCGAAGATACCACGCTTGTTCACTGGATATAATACCTTCCACTTCAAAGATATTAATATTACTGTTTAACATACACCAGTCGCAATCACAGTCTAAACATTGTTTACCTCCTTTAATCAACTGATTTGTGATCTTCATTTTATCAATCGACTCCTGAAGCATACTTGGAAGTCCAACTTCTAAATACCCTTTATCTAATGGATACCCATTTTCATCTACATCATCTTTATACTTGTTTTTCATAGTTTGCTTTCTCATTTTTTTGCATGTTTTTCTTTGCGAGATAGTTTACGAGTCGCAACCACAACACCAGCAGCACCTAATACTGTTGTCATACTTAAGCCTGCAATAGCCGTTTGTACACCTGTATTTACTGAACTTGATTGTTTTGTATCATTTTGTTTTTTCTCAACTTCTTTCTTACTTTCTTCTAAGTGCTTTTTTAAATCATTGTTCACATTTGTTTCTTGAATGATTGCTTGATCATAATCTGCTTTCGCATTTTGATATGTAGTATTCAAAACATCGAATTTATGTTTTACTTCTTGATAAGTCTGTTCTTTTTCATTCAAATCTAATAATGCTGCTTTATACTGTTTTAATAATGTACAAATAGGTTCATAACCATCAATAGTTAAAACTTCTGTATTCAACTTCTTTTCCTTTAAATTGTTGTAACAAGCTACTAAACTATCCACTTTATCCTTTTCTGAATTTAACTTAGTATATTCCATTGTCAATTGATCTAAAGATTTCTCTAATGTTTTAACTTTAGCTGCTAAGTCTGTTTTTACTGTTTCAGCCTTAACTACAGCATTCTTAGCATTTTCTAAATTTGCAAATGCATCATTCACATTTTGATTTAGTTTTAATAAGTTTTGATAATCCTCTTCTTTTTTACTTAAATTCAACTCTTTATCTTTTAAAACTTCCTTCTTTTCATCAACCACAACCAATTGATCTTTTAAATTCTTCTCTGCACTATCTAATACTACTTGTCTTTGATCCACTTCATTGAATGCCAATTGCCATGCGTCCGTTTTATCTTTGACAATAGATTCTTGTTTAGAAATTTGTTTCTTGATATTGTCTACATCTAGTTTTGATTGATTTAATTTTTGAATCTCTGCTTCTTTATCCTGAATTGATTTTTGTGCTTGTGCTGCTAATTCTTTAGTTTCACTTAACGCATCCATTTTATTTGAAATAGAACTGTCTAAATCATGGATCTGATTTTCAATATTTTCTTGTTGTGATTTTGCCAAATCAATCGCATCTAGTGCAGTTTGAACATTTGCTTTTGCCTGTTCCAAGTTCTTTTGTTGCGCCAAATATCCATTCATAAACGTATTAAATTCTGCTTGTCCATTACTCAAATCATCAAGAGTCTTTAAATATGTTTGTTGAGCTTCTTCTACAGTTTTATATGTAGCCATCTCCTTTTGTGCTTTCAACAACTCTTCATTTGCCTTTGTATATTCTTCTAAAGCCTGTTCGTGTTGTTTGAATACATCTTTAAGCCCATTCACATAAGATGTTAATGATTTTTCATATTCATCCACTGTCATAGTATAATCAGATCCAGTAAATCCATATGTTTGAGAATAATCAATACAACCTGGATTCACTTTTACTGTTTGTCCTAAAGCGAAACCTGTATAGTTATATCTTTCATCCAAAATATTGTAGTAATGCCCAATCTTTTCCCATAAATCAGGCCATGTACTATATACTTCCATGCTTGTCATGTTTTCTAGATTTGGATACTTACCTGAAGCAATGGCATCTTGATACAACTTATATTCAGAATCATACCATCCTTTAAATGGATTATAATGTTTTGATCCATATGCGATATTCTCTCCACAATTATATAAACCTAAATGAGTCCATTTCGAATTGTGTTCTAATTGAGCAATATTTCCAGATGCATCAATTTGAGCAATGACCACTAAGCTTAAATCCACCTTTAATTCATTCAAACCATTTTGTTTACGAAGCGCATTGCACTGCTTAATATAATCAATCGTTGCGATCATGTTATCTAAATTTGTTGGATCTGTGTCTACACCTAGTTTACATTCATATAAATTATCCTTATTTGTAAGATTTTCATCTTCCATCATATATAAAGGATACTCTGCATGGATCGATTTAAAATAGCCATAAGAACCTTGATTCCATTGATTCAAAGCATCTTGATACGCATCATTTAAAGATTCTAGTTTCTTTTGTGCTGCTTCTACCGCTGCTTTTTTATCATTCAATTGACTTGATTCTGCATCAAACTTAGCTTTAGCCTCTTCGAATTTCGTTCTAGCCAATTCGACTGCTTCTTGAAGTTTTGCGATTTCACCATCCTTTATTGTCGCCTGTTCTTCCATTTCATCCATTTTTGCTTGCGCTTTATTTTGTTCTTCTACTTTTGTATCATAATTTGATTTTGCTTCTTCAACCTTTGATTTAGCAACATCTAAATCCGATTGTGTCTTTGATAATGAAGATTGAAATGTAGCTACTTCACTATTGATAGATTCAATCTTAGAGTTATAGTTATTTAGTTCCAATTCTAAATTTTGAATTTCATTTTGAATAACTTGAATCTGTTCAGAATTATCTTTTCCATTCGCTTCAGACAATTGTTGTTGCAAAGAAGTTAATGTATTTTCTGCATCTACTTTCGCATCTAATGCTTCTTGTAATTTATTTTGAGCATCACTCAATGCTGCTTCACATTCTGAAACCTTACTACTTAATTCTTCTTGTTGAGTCTTAGCATCATTCAATTCTATTTGTGCTTGCATTACAGCATTTTTTGCTTCATCAATAGCTTGTTTTGCCTTTTCTACGTTTTCTTTAAAAGAAACATCATCCAAGTTTTGTACCGCTTCATCATAAGTCTTCTGTGCTTTTTCTAATTCAGAAACCGCCTTGTTGTAAGTATCTTCTGCTTCCTTTTTAGCCTTTTCAGCACTTGTCTTTTCCAAAGCTACTTGATCTAAATCCTTTTTCTTATTTTTAATATCTTGTAGATTTGACTTCATCGCATCTAATACAGCATCATTTGCACTAGACTCAATTTGATTGGATGTATAAGAAGCTTTTTCATAAACTTGTTTTGTAGCATCATATTTTGGTTGAACTTTATCCAATTCAGCCTTAGCTTCAAGTAGTAATGCCTTTTTAGATTTCACTGCATCCTGTGCTTGTAAAATAGCATCTGCCAATACATCTTCTTTACTTTGTGTTTGTTTTACAGCACTCGTCAAAGCTGTAGGCTCAGTGCCCTCTTTTGCATATGCAGTAAGTCCCATAGATTGCATTGCCATACCAGCCGCTACAAGTAACATTGCCTTATTTCGAATTGTCATTTTATTCATTTTATCTTCCTCTACTTTCTTGATGGATAAAAACCCTTCATTTCTCGTTCTTGTCATGTATATCATCTTCCAAAATCGTGTTTTATTCATCATGCAATTCGCCATCATTCAAAAAAAAATAAAAAAAGATTCAATCAGAAACTGATCAAATCTCTTTAGCTTTAGCCAAATAATAAGCAACATCCAATTTCTAAAACAGGAAGAATTCCAAAGAAATACAGTAATAAATTTGTAGATAAGCCACTATTTTCAAGTGCTAAGCCGATTGGAATACATACAATTGCAAATACGCCAAAAATTGAAAGACTCTTAAATTTTATTGCGAAATATAGAAACGAGGTACATCCAAGCGCAAATCCCATATCAAATTTTACACCTACCGCCATTTCAACAACAATTGAAATCCCAAAACAAATTAACCAACGAATTACCACTTCCAAAATCATTCCCATTTTATCATCTGTCATATACAATCTCCTTTAAAGCTCTGTACGCTTTTTACAGTTTTATTGTATTGCATCATACGATCCATTTATATAGTCAATTCGCCATCACTTAATTTAAACGTAAAGACACATTTAATAAATTAGGATATAAAGCTAAAATCAACACTCATACAAC
>OLNK01000706.1_pt1 | contig 35168 bp, 40 predicted proteins | sample 1672791 | NCBI WGS metagenome assembly OLNK01 (sample SAMEA3136724, study PRJEB25190) | human gut metagenome | biome: human gut; feature: human-associated habitat; material: faeces | place: Austria | collected 2013 | reverse complement strand
AGGATGGCGCGCGTGCCCAAGGCCGAGGCCGCCCGCCGAGTGGACGACATGCTCGACCTGTTCTCCATCCGCCATATCGCCGACCGGTACCCCGGCATCATCAGCGGCGGCGAGGGCCAGCGCGCGGCGTTGGCGCGCGCGTTGGTGATGCAGCCGGAGATCTTGCTGCTCGACGAGCCGTTCTCGGCGCTCGACCCCACCACCAAGAAGCGCATGTACGAGACGCTGCGCGACGTGCACGGTCGCTTCCATTGCACCGTGGTGTTCGTCACGCACGACTTCAATGAGGCGTGCAGCTTGGGTCATCGCGCGGGCATCATCTTGAACGGCTCGCTGCAGGCCGTGTGCCCCGCCGACGAGCTGTTCACGCGCGAGTTCTGCCCGCAGGTGATGGCGTTTCTGGGCCGCGGCTAGCGGTATCATCGTCAAGAAGGAAAATCACGCGTTAGGGAGCGCAAGGAGGAATCATATGTATATCCCGGACAGCTATCTCGATGAGCTTATCGCTTCCGACATCCCCAGTGGGATCGACCTGACCACGCATGTTCTGGGCATCGGCGCGCAGCCGGGCCGCATGGAATACTACACGCGCGACGCGGCCCTGCTTTGCGGGACCGAGGAGGCTGCCCGCATCTTCGGCCGTTTCGGCTGCACGGTGGTCGAGGCGCTTCCCAGCGGCAGCATGCTTGCGCCCGGTGACGTGTTCATGACCGTTGAAGGTCCTGCTGCCGGCCTGCATATGGGGTGGAAGATCTGCCTCAACATCTTCGAGTACTATTGCGCGCTTGCCACCAAGGCCAGGCAGATGGTGGATGCCGTGCATGCCGTGAACCCGCTGTGCGAGGTGCTTTCCACCCGCAAGCTCATGCCCGGCACCAAGCCCTTCGACGTCAAGGCGCTTACGGTGGGCGGCGCGTTCCCGCATCGTCTGGGGTTGAGCGAGACGGTGCTCGTCTTCGATCATCACCTGACCTTCTACGGCGGGCTTGAGCGGTTCATCGCCGACTTGCCGCAGCTCAAGGCGAAGGTCTGCGAGAAGAAGATGTTCGTCGAGTCGAGCGTCGAAGATGCCGCGCGCCTGGTGGAAGCCGGCGTCGACGGCGTGCAGCTTGATAAGGTGGCGCCTGAGCAGGTTGCGCAGCTGGTGCCGCAGCTCAAGGCCATCAACCCTCACGTGACCCTCATCGCCGCCGGCGGCGTCAACCTGGGCAATGCCGCCGAGTATGCCGCCACCGGCGTGGATGGCCTGGCCACCACGTGCCTGCACTTCGCCAAACCCCTCGACATGAGCGTGCGCATGAGCACGCTGTAGGGGAGCGGTCGGGGCTTTTGCACGCTGCCCGTATGCGTGTGCTTCAGGGTTTGCGTACGGGCAGCATGGTGGACGCCACTTGATTTGTGCGAGATCGAGCCGCTCGCACTGCCGGCCCGAGGAAGCGCTTGGGACTCTTATTTCGCGTGGATGATCTCGATCCACTGGCCGTCGGGGTCGGCGATGAAGTACAGGCCCATGCGGGGGTTCTCCCGGATGATGCAGCCCATCTTCTCGTGGAGTTCATGGAAGGCGTCGAAATCGTCCACGGCGAATGCGGTGTGGGCGTCCTGGCCGCCGTTGTCGTAAGGCTCCACCTGCCCGCGGTTCCAGGTGAGCTCGATCTCGAAGGGCGCCTCGTCGTTTGTGGACGTGAGTGCAAGGATTCGCGTCGGTCGCAAAGCGGAAATCCGTGTCAGCTGCAACGTGACAGCAAGTTGCCTGCGCGCTACAGGAGCCGGTATGTGCGGCCTTCGTAGTCGATGACGCCTTCTTTGCGCAGCTTCGACAGCTCGTTCGACAACGCGCTGCGGTCGACGCTGAGGTAGCTTGCCAGCTTGGTTTGGCTGTAGGGGATGGTGAAGGCGCGGGTGCCGGCCTTTTTCTGCTGCTGCGAGAGGAAGGCGAGGATCTTGCCCCGTATGGTTTTGGGGGTCATGGCGATGGCGCGGCGGTTCATGTCCAGGTTGCTTAGCGCTAAGGCGCGCATGAGGTTCGAGGAAATGTGCGCGTGGCAGCCGCATTGCTTAGGGCAAGGGTGGATGATGCGCTCGGCCTTGAGCAGCACCACCTCGCAGGCCGAATCTGCCAGCACGTCGATGTCAAGGGGCTCCATGCTGCAGGCGTATCCGTGAGCGAAAAGCGAGCCAGGTCCCAAGATATCTAGGATCGTCGTCTCGCCCCAGGCGTCCGAGACCTCGATCCTCACGCGTCCGGACAGGACGATGCCGAGGTATTCGGTGGGCTGGCCGGCGCGCATGATCCGCTCCTCCCGGCTGAAAGCCCTTCTTGTCGCCCCAAGGCAAGGCAGCATCAAGTTCGCTTCGTCTTGGGCTATGCCGGCGAAAAGCATTGAAGAAGAAGTGGGGATATTAAGCATTGGCTTCACCTGTAGGTTCTACAACAGAAATGTATGAGACACAACAGTATAGTGCAGTCACTTCGAAAATACACCCTTTGATTGAGGAGCGCGAAATGACTGACGGGAACATGTTCTGCTTCCAATGTGAACAAACGGCGGGATGCACCGCCTGTACCGGAGCCGCCGGCGTATGCGGCAAGACCGCCGATGTGGCTCGGCTGCAAGACGAGCTGACCGGGGCATTGATCGCCCTGGCCCGAGCAGAGAACGGCGGAAAGGGGGATTCCGAGTCCGATGAGCTTATGCTCGAAGGCATGTTCGCCTGCGTGAGCAACGTCAGCTTCGACCCTGAGGCCATTGCCGCCCTTGAGCGCCGCGTTCGCGCTAAGGCTATCGCCCTGGGCGAATTCGATCTGTACGACATGGGCGAGTTGTGGGACGCACAGGAGGATATCCGCAGCCTGAAGAGCTTACTGCTTTTCGGCATGCGCGGCGTGGCGGCGTATGCCTATCATGCGCAGGTGTTGGGGAAGTCAGATCCTGCTGTGACAGCGTTCCTGTATGAGGGTATGCGGGCTGTCGGCTCCGATTTGGGCATGGACGAGCTGCTGCCTTTGGTTCTCAAGTGCGGCGAGGTCAACTTGGCCGCTATGGCGGCTTTGGAGGACGCGAACATATCCGCCTACGGCAAGCCTGAGCCTGCGACGGTTGAGCTCAAGGTCGAGGCGGGCCCTTTCATCGTGGTCACCGGCCACGACCTGCACGATCTCAAGCAGCTTCTGGAGCAGACCGAAGGCCGCGGCGTGAACGTGTACACCCACGGCGAGATGCTCCCCGCAAACGCCTATCCCGAGTTGCGCAAGTATCCGCACCTGAAAGGCAACTTCGGCACCGCATGGCACAACCAGCGCAAGGAATTCAAGGACCTTCCCGCGCCGATCCTGTGGACTACCAACTGCCTGCTGAAGCCGGACGAGTCGTATGCCGACCGCGTGTTCACCACCGGTCCCGTGAGCTTCCCGGGCGCGCATGTCGTCGAGACGGGCGAAGACGGCGCCAAGGACTTCTCGGCCCTTATCGATAAGGCGCTGGAGCTGGGCGGTTGGGCCGCTGATCGGACCTTCACCGGCATCAACGGCGGCACCAGCGTCACCACCGGATTCGGCTACGATACCGTGATGAGCGTCGCTCCCGCCGTCATCGATGCGGTCAACTCCGGCGACATCAAGCGCTTTATCCTACTGGCGGGCTGCGACGGCATGCGCAAGGAGCGCAGCTACTACACCGACTTCGCCAAGATGGCGCCGTCCGACTCCGTTATCCTGACCCTTGCCTGCGGCAAGTACCGCTTCAACGACCTGGACCTGGGCAGCATCGGCGGCATCCCGCGCCTGCTGGACGTCGGCCAGTGCAACGACGCCTACGGCGCGATCAAGATCGCGCTCGCGTTGGCGGATGCCTTCGGTTGCGGCGTGAACGATCTGCCGCTTTCCATGGTGCTCTCCTGGTACGAGCAGAAGGCGGTGTGCATCCTGCTCACGCTGCTGCACTTGGGCATCAAGGGCATCTACCTGGGTCCCACGCTTCCGGCGTTCGTGAGCCCTGGCGTGCTGCAGGTGCTGGTGGACAACTACGGCATTCGTCCCATATCCACCCCCGAGGCAGACCTTGCTCAGATCATGGGCTAGCCGACCGATCGTTTTCCCTTTGGGCGGGATTCATCCAAGGGCTGGGCTGCGACCTGCGTCGCTGCTTTTGTCCCTGCTAGCAAGATCGCCCTCGTCGTCTGCGCGGCGGCCCAGCTGCTTGCAAGCTGGGCCGCCGTCGTGGCATAACCGGTATCGGGGCGCAGCGTTGCGGCAGCTCATGGACCAGTATCATCCTGGCGAGCACGCATATTCCAACCCTGCGGCAATCGTCAGGACGTCGGTTTACCGCCTTGAAATAGAAGTTGATGAAGGGAAAAAGGAAACTGCCCAAATAGCAGCAAGTTTGTTGGGTGTGCCGACCGCCTTCTTTCCTAAAAGCCCCTGGGCAAGAGCGTCGAGGCCGCGTGCCGTTCCTCCGGTGGGCAAGGCTCAAAAGCACATGATGGAGGTTTCCTCGGGAAAGAAGGCGGATACGCTTGCGCTAGCGGCTATTGGAGAGGCTTGTGCCCGGCAGGCGTTTCGTAATCTAGGACTTGCTCGTTTTTTTAAGAACGCTTTCTATCCTCCTGTTCGCGGGGTGGGCGGTTTGCTTGCGTGCCGGCAACAGCTTTCGCTGCCCAAAATGAGGCGCTCAGCTATTATGCAACCCCCTGACATTTAGTATTGATTCATCTTCCTGATGGTCACGGAATCGCATGTTGTGCGGTGGGCGCGATATCGTGGCTGTCGATGTCATCTCGTATAGTTCGCTGTAATGCCGTCAGTCGAAAACGGATGTTTCTATATGCTATTTGACGTGATGAGATGGTTGATTTGACCGATTTGCATAACGGGTGATCTTGCTTGATGCCATCTAGATTGCAAGTGGCGAAGCTGGGAGACCATGCCCATCGCCACCAGGAAGTTCATCGATTACATGAGCTCGCATATCGAGGCTTAGCTGCGTGCGATATCGCAAATGCGATTGCCGGCCGATATGAGATGTGTGCAGAGGGTCCGTCCGCGTATCCTAAGCGCAAGGCCATGTTCGAGAAGCGGAAGGCCCGCATGGAGTCGGAGATCGAGAACGTGAACCGTGCGTAGGGCATGCTGAAGCTCAGATGCCGGTGCTACGATTCCCGGGATGGGCACGCTGTAGCGTTTCGCAGACAGGTCGTCCAATCTGCCCTTGGCTGCATAACCGCGGCCTGCCCGGAATGGGTTCCCGTTCAAGATGAGCTATGGGAATCGTGAAGACTTGATACCGCCCGCAAGCCTCCTTCGGAATAGGCGCCGAGCAGCTCCTGTGCATGGGCGAACTCGGGCCCTCGCCTCCAGCCGAGCAGGCGGTTGACCGCGAGATTTCCCTGGACGTTGTGGACGAAGATCAGATGGGCATCCTCACGCGAAAGCCCGGTCTTCTCCATGATCGAGGGAACCATTTGCTCGGCGCCGCGCTCGACGACGCGCTGCGCCACGCGGGCGTACGCGTCGTCATCCGAGTAGAGCAGATAATAGTCCTCGTTTGCCGGCGGGCGCTGGCAGAGGGGCCCCGCCTCCGTTCCCTCGAGCGGGGGCGCCGCCGCCAGGGCCTCGTCGATAAGCGCGTCGAGCAGCGCGAACTTGTCCTCGTAGTGCAAATAGAACGTGCCGCGGTTGATATCGGCGCGGCGGCAGATATCCGCCACCGTCATCTTCGCGAAGCCGACCTCGGCCAGCAGCGAAAAGAACGCCTCCCGTATGACCGAGAGCGTATAGCGTCGGCGACGATTGATCTTCCCCGATTCCATGGCCCCTCCAATTGCGGCGCTCAACAATATCCAGCAGCCGCTCGTTTATCGACAGCAGCTCGAAGCTGTTCATTGCTCTGGCGCAAATCAACATTGATACTTTTTATAGACACCTGTTCATTGTAGTTGAAAGAGAGTATCAAGTGACTCTATACGAGCAGCTCGTTATCGAATTCACCAACCGATCGTTTTCCCATCAGGCCGCCTACCGCACCGGCGGCACGCCCTACGAGCTGAGTGACCGCGAGCCCGAGCCCTACGACCAGCAAATCGAAACGTTTGCCCGCATGATCGAAGATGCCGATTGCGTGCTTGTAGGCGGGGCTTCCGGGCTCTCCGCGGCGGGCGGCGGCGACTTCTACTACGAGGACAACGCGACCTATCGCAGGCATTTCGGCAAATTCGCCGTACGTTACGGTTTCAGGGGAGCTTTCGAGGGGTCGTTCTACCGCTGGCCCACCGCCGAGGCGCGCTGGGGCTACCTTGCCACCTTCCTCGACACCACGCTCAACGCCCCGCTGCGCGAACCCTACAAGGACCTCGACGCTATTCTTGCCGAGAAGAATTTCTTCGTGCTCACCACCAACCAGGACACGCAGTTCATGAAGATCTACCCTTGGGAGAAGGTTGCCGAAATCCAAGGCGATCACCGCTTCTTCCAGTGCTCCCGTTGCTGCACCGACGAGGTGTGGGACGCGATCGAGCCGGTCTCTCGCATGGTAGAGGCCATGGGGGATGGCCTAGAGGTTCCATCAGAGCTCGTGCCGCGCTGCCCGCACTGCGGGGCCGAGGCGTTCCCCTGGGTTCGAGGCTACGGCAACTTCCTGCAGGGCGAGCTCTACGACGAGCAGTACCGCAAGGTATCCGACTGGCTCGACGCGCACGCGCGGGAGAAGATTCTTTTCCTTGAACTGGGCGTGGGCCGCATGACGCCTGCGTTCATCCAGGAGCCGTTCTGGGCCCTCACGGCGCAGTTGCCGCAGGCTGGCTATATCGCCGTGAACAACAAGACGCAGTTTCTCCCCCGTGCAATCGAGGATCGGGGGCTCGCCGTTCGCGCTGATATCGCCGACGTGCTCGCCGACGTGCGCAAGACGCTGGGGAGGTAGCGCATGGAAACGGTGAAAGCGGCTCGCATCGGCCGGGTGCTTGCCGAGGCGGATCTGATCGTCGTCGGCGCTAGCAACGGGCTCGACATGGCGGAGGGGCTCAACCTCTTCTGCGCCGACGCCCATTTCCGGGAGATGTACGGGGATCTCGCCCAGGCCGACGGCATCGGCTGCATACTGCAGGGGCTTGCCTCTCCGGACGCAAACGTGCGACGCCGATGGGCCGAGCGGTTCTATCAAAAAGAATATCTCGAATATCAGCCCAGCCTGCTCATGAACGGGCTACGGCATCTTACGGAGCACGCCGACACCTTCGTGATCACGTGCAATATCGACGGACGCTTCGCGCGTGCAGGGTTCGACGAGAACCGCATGCTCGAGACGGAGGGGAGCATACGCACGTCGATCGACGAGCGGCGTCTCGCTCATCCAGATGCCTTCGCCACGGCCCAGCTCGAAGAGCTCGCGCGCCTTGTGCAAGCCCATCGCAACGGTAGGGTTGCCATCCTTGAACTTGGCGTGGGACTGCGCAACGGCGTCATAAAACGCATGCTCGCTCAGGTCGCGAACGCCTGCGAGCACGCCACCTACATCGCGTTCAACTACAGCCAGGCCATGGTGCCCGACGCTTCGTGCGAGACGATTCTCGTTGAAGGCGATATGGCCCTGGCTTTCGAAGAGGTTGTTCGATGCCGCCTCTAGAAAGAGAAGCAGATAGGCTTCGAAATCTTATCAACGATGCCGACGCCATCATCGTCGGCATCGGCTCGGGCATGTCGAGCGCCGCCGGGTTCAACCATTACAACCACGCGGGCATGACGCGTGCCGGAATGGCGGACTGGCAGCGGGTCTTTGGCTTCAAGAGCCTTTTCGACGGCTTCTACCACCTCTATCCCAGCTTCGAGCAGCAATGGGCCTACTACGCGCGTTACATCGATTTCATGCTGCGCGAGCCGGCCTCACGGCCCTATCTCGACTTGCGGTCCCTCGTCGGCCAGAAGGACTACTTCATCCTGAGCACCAATGTGGACACCCAGGTCGAGAAGACGTTTCCCGCTGAGAGAATCTGCAGTTACCAGGGAAGCTTCGCGCACCTTCAATGCAAGCAGCCATGCTGCGACGAGCTCTTCGACGCGGGACCCTACGTTGAGCGCATGCTCGCGAGCATGGCGGGGTTCGAGGTTCGCAGCGAGGATGTTCCCCGATGCCCGCACTGCGGTTGGCAGCTTGCGCCGTGGGTGCGCGACGATACGTTTCTGCAGGGTGCGGCATGGCGCGAGAGCCTTGGACGGTACGAGCGTTTTGTGCGCGAACGCGGCAATGGCCGCGTGCTGTTGCTGGAGCTCGGAGTGGGCGAGATGACCCCTGGCATTATCACGCTCCCGTTCTGGAGCATGACCGCAAAGCTGCCGGATGCGCACCTGCTGAGCGTGAACATCTCGGGCGGCTCGGCTCCGTTGCAGCTTGGAAGCAAGGCAGAGGCGATTCGGGCCGATTTGGGCACACTGCTCTCGGCGGCGCAGGCAGGCGGCGAGTAACGCGGTGAGGCAGCTGTTCGGGAGAGGGCTTCTGGCGACTTCCGAAGGCTTCCGATGACATGTCCGACCCTGGTTTCCTCGAGGTAACTACTTGGAGTGCGCTGCCAGCATCCTATACTGACCATAAGACGATACGCGCAATCAAGGAGGTTCATCATGGAGAAGGAACTGTTCGATTACGTTGCCGAGCGCGCAGGCATTCTCGCCACTGCCGACACGAGCAAGCAGGACACCAAGGACGCGGCTGCTGCCTGGAAAGACGCTGTTGCCGCTGATAGCAGCGACGCCGCTGTTGAGACTGCAACCACCAAGCTGCTCGACTTTCTCGAGGGTCGCCCCACCACGATTGACGGCGTTATCGCGTTCGCTCAGGGCCCGGCGAAGGAAATGATGGGCGAAGAGGCCGCGGCCAAAATGCTCGAAGCACAGCTCGCGCGCAAGGAAGCGGGCGCCAAGTATTGCAATTGCCCCTCCTGCGCCGCCGCCTCCGAACTGCTTGCGAAGTTCGGCCGCATCGAGCTGTAATACATCTCACATCGCAAACTATGCAGAGAGCGCGCGGGTCCTTCAAGGTCCGCGCGCTTTTGCTTTGATGCACGATAGGGGGGGTATGCATGCGAAAGCGCGAGTTCGAAACCGATCGTGGGACACTGCGCTACTGGGTGTCGGAAAACGATGAGGAAACGGCGCAGCTTGTCTTCTTGCCCGGCCTTACCGCTGACCATCGTTTGTTTGATAAGCAAGTTGATTGCTTTGCCCAGCGGGCAAGGTGCTTGGTGTGGGATCCCCCTTCCCATGGGGAGTCGCGGCCGTTCTCGCTCGATTGGAGCTTGGACGACCTTGCGTTGATGCTCGAGCAAATACTCTCTCGCGAAGGATTCGAAAGGCCGATTCTCATTGGGCAATCCATGGGCGGATACGTATCGCAGGCGTTCATAAGGCTGTTCCCCGACGGGGCTTGCGGCTTCGTGTCCGTCGATTCGTGTCCGCTCGATCGGTCGTACTACACCGCGATCGAGCTTTGGGCGTTGAAACATCGTGAAGAATGCCTGCAGAAGGCGCTTCCTGTCCTGGATGTCCATCCCTTCGTAATCGTCATGGCCGTTCAGCAGTGGAGACGTGTGCAGCGGAATATCCGGCAGCCCCTTGTCATGCAAGGCGTTTTCGTAAAGTTCGATCTGCTTATCGATGCTGGAGTTCTGCTCATGGAAGACGAGGGTTAAAAGATAGTATTTCGACTCAGTGCCGCTTTCGCCAGACTCGTCGACGAACAGGCTTATCTCGGGCATCGGCACCTTCTGATAAAAAAATTGCCGGGGGACAACCCCCGGCTCCTGGAAGCCCTTCCTTTCGGAAAGACCAAAGCTATTTTCTCATAGGGAGAGGATTCATGCAAAGTCGCTCGACCTGCAACGATGCTAGAGGTTGCACAGAGGTGCCAAACGAAAAGCCCCTGACCCGTTGATGCGGGTCAGGGGCTCGGAAACGCTGGATATCAACTACTCCCACTCTTTCACATGCGTTTGCCGTGACGCCAATCCAGTTGATTCTAGGTTGGTCGTCAGTCTTGGCCATCTTGCCACCGAATCTCGCCGTGTGTCTTCGCGTAGGAGTTTGGGACAAAACGTGGGACAACGCAGAAAACTATTCGGCCATCGAAGGCCCGCAGTTTCATTTTTTGTCCCAAGGACAAAAACAGGTCGGATTGCAAGTTGCAGACATCCTGGCTGAGGGCGTGAATTCGCTATTTCAGCCCCTCTTCACCTATTTCGAGGAAGGAATCATAGCTAGCGGCTTTATCCCTGCGCGTTTCCGCAGGTCAGAAGTCGCATGCTGTGACCATGACTAGAAGAATCGTTGCTGGGGGCTTGGTATTGAATCAAGGTGCGCCTTATTTCAGATATTCCCCAAAGAATTCGTCCAGCTTCTCAAACGGAATGACGTCCATCTGATCGTAGAGGTCGGTGTGGTTGGCACCGGGGATAATGAGCAATTCCTTGTTGTCCCCAGTCAGCTTGCCGTACGCGGTTTCGCTGAAATAGCGGGAGTGCGCCTTCTCGCCGTGCACCAGCAGCACGGCAGAGCGGATCTCGCCGGCGTACTGCAGGATCGGCATATTCAAAAACGACAGCGAAGACGTCACATTCCAGCCGCCATTGGAGCCCAGGCTGCGGGGATGGTATCCTCGCGGAGTCTTGTAGTAGGCGTAATAGTCCGCCACAAACTGCGGCGCGTCATCGGGCAGCGGATCAACCACGCCGCCCGCCAGCGCGTAGCTGTCATTTTTATAGTCCTCGGTGCGCTGCGCGTTCAGCGCTTTCCGCTTTTCGAAGCGCGCCTGCTCGGAATCCTCGGCGTCAAAGTAGCCGTTTGCGGTCACGCGGGTCATATCGTACATGGTCATAGCCGCGGTGGCCTTGATGCGGGTGTCGATGGCTGCGGCATTGATTGCCATGCCGCCCCAACCGCAGATGCCGATGATACCGATGCGCTCCGGATCGACGCTTTCCTGCACAGAGAGGAAATCCACCGCTGCGCAGAAGTCCTCGGTGTTGATGTCCGGCGATGCTACATACCGGGGCGTGCCGCCGCTCTCGCCGGTATAGGACGGGTCGAAGGCAATCGCGAAAAAGCCCAGCTCCGCCATTTTCTGCGCATAAAGGCCGGACGTTTGCTCCTTCACCGCGCCAAACGGACCGCTGACGGCGATGGCAGGCAGCTTGCCCTCCGCGTTCTTTGGCACGTAGACGTCGGCCACCAGCGTGATGCCGTATCGGTTGTGGAAGGTCGCCTTGCTGTGCTCGACCTTGTCGCTTTTGGGGAACACCTTGTCCCATTCCTGCGTCAGATTCAACTGCTCCATGCTTAAGCCTCCTTGTTAGTCGCTTTAAGGTATTCCTCGTCACCCACAGGCTCCAACCACTCGTTGGATGCCTCCTCGCCCGGGACCTCCAACGCGAGATGGGAGAACCAGCTGTCGGGCGCGGCTCCGTGCCAATGCTTCACACCCGGGGCGATGTTGACCACGTTGCCAGGGCGCAGCTCCTGTGCCGGTTTACCCCATTCCTGGTAAAACCCTCGACCAGCCACACAGACGAGGATCTGTCCGCCGCCGTTTTTGGCGTGATGGACGTGCCAGTTGTTGCGGCAGCCGGGCTCGAACGTCACGTTGTAGACGCCGACCTGCTCGGTGGAAAGGGGCGCGAGGTAGCTTTGCCCGATAAAGTATTTCGCGAATGCGTCGTTGGAGGCACCGATGGGAAAGGCCATCTCGTTTTGGTGTCGGGCCTTTGCGTCGGCGCCGTCGTCCTCGTCTGCCCAGACCTCCTTCGCCATGCGGAAGGCCGCCCATGCCTTGGCCCATCCCGCATAAAACGCCGCGTGCGTAAGGATTTCCGCTATCTCCGTCCTGGTCACGCCGTTGCTCTTTGCGGACATCAGATGGAAACGGAACGAAGAGTCCGTCAGCCCCTGTGCCATCAGGGTAACCACCGTCACCACGCTGCGGTCTCGAAGGGAAAGCCCGTCTTCTCGGCTCCATACCTCACCGAACAACACATCGTCATTGAGCTGAGCGAATTTGGGGGCGAATTCCCCCAGGGCATCTCTGCCCGCCGTCTGCTTAATCGTCATGTTTGATTCCTCCTGTCGATGGTTTTGTGTGCAAAACTAAGCCGCGCCTAGACTCCCACGCCCATTCGTCGCGCCTGTTCCAGAGCAGGATGCCCCTTGCATTCTCTATTTACAAAGACGAGAATGAAGGTAATACCTAAACCTGACTTTAGGTCAAGAAGTGAATTCGAGATTTATCCGGAGGGACCATGTACACAATCGGACAGGTGGCGGAGATGTTCGGTCTGCCCGTTTCCACGCTGCGGTATTACGACAAGCAGGGATTGTTCCCGAGCTTGGAGCGGGCGTCCGGCATTCGCCGATTCGGCGATACGGAACTCGAGGCGCTTCGGGTCATCGAATGCCTGAAGAAGGCGGGGATGGAGATCAAGGACATCCGGCTGTTCATGGAATGGTGCGCCGAGGGCCCGTCCACTTATCCCAAGCGCAAGGCTATGTTCGAGGAACGGAGGGCCCACATGGAGTCGGAGATCGCGAAGATGAACCGCGCGCTGGACATGTTGAAGTTCAAATGCTGGTACTACGAGCAGGCGATTCAAGATGGCAGCGAGGATAGGCTGGAGGCGCTGATTCCCGACGATCTGCCAGAAGAAATCAAGGGCGCCTACGAAAACGCGCACGCTCGATAAAGCCGTTCGCTAACCATGGGACTCTGGCAAGGAGCTCTTTCCGAGCAGAACGAAAAAGAAGGCCTCCGAACCAGAGGGTTCGGAGGCCTTAATACCTGTTATTTCGCTGGTGGCTTTGCTCTATGGCGATGCTGAAACAGCATCAGGCGGTACTCGGCGGCACCAAAACGCGAGTTCAGAAGCCAGTTCCCGTTATTCCCACTTTGAATCCGAGCGTTGCCAATCCGTGTCACATTATGCCGCCTAAGGGCTGATTCGTGTGCAATTTGGGCGAATCAGGCCCTTGATTCGCGATTTCGGGAATGACTCAATTGATTCGCAAAACCGCAGGTCGCTCCTTCAATCACTCCCTGGTTTCCGCCGGGGTTCGTAGCGGGCGGCGTGAAAAGGGGTGATTCAAAGGGTCGGGGGAGACGCCTATAGCGCGATCGTCTGGTATTGGCGCGGTGAGGGACTTCTCACCTCCATCAGTCCAAATCGTCAAGCTCCGAAAGCCTTGCGAGCTCGATGGCCGAATCGACCGCCTCTTCGAAATCGACGCCTTCCGCATAGGGTGATGCCGAGACGTAAGAGGACCAGATGCCCCGCATCATATCGGATCTTCTGACCTCGCCGAGCACGGCCTCGTAGTCGTCCATCTTGCCGAGTGAACCGCGCCTGGAGGCGGTGGCGACAACGGCTTCGTGTAGGGAATCCCGCCAGCCACATTAACCCGTCGCCCGCGAAGGATGTCGAGCTAGAGAAAAGGACCCATTTCCCGTCATGGATTGGGTTTACCTGCATGGCTAGAGCCCTGGTGTAATTGGTTGGATCACCGTTTCGGGAACCAGTATCGACCCACCTGTCCACCAAGCTCCTTCTTCAGCTCCAGCCTAGTATCTGACTCGCGCCGTTATAGGTGAAAACCGAAGAGATGCGTCTTTGCCAAGAAAATAAGGTTAGCCATATCTTACTGCATGATTCGTGTGCTATAGTTAAACGAATCTAACTCTTTGGGGGCGATAGCCATGCACGAACGCAAGGGCTTCTGGGACAAGAATGCCGGTCGGTACGACCGTTTCATGCGAAACGACCGGGCGGCGTATGAGAAGATGTATGGGCTGATCCGGCCGGTGGTGAAAGCAAAAACCGTACTGGAGGTTGCCACCGGCACGGGGCTTATCGCAAAGAGCATCGTGAATGCGGCGGCGCACATCGAGGCTACGGACGCTTCTGCAAAGATGATCCTTGAAGCAAAACGGGACAATCAATCCGCAAAGCTGCACTTTTCGGTGCAGGATATGTTCCGCCTGCCCTATGCGCAGAAGTCCTTCGAAGTGGTGGTTGCGTCCAACGCGCTTCACATAGTGCCGCATCCGGAAAAGGCCCTGCAAGAAATCAGGCGGGTGCTGAAGGACGACGGCGTGCTCATCGCGCCAACCTTCACCCACGCGGGGAACTCGGTTTCCGGCAAGGCAAAAGCCTTTTTCATGAGTATGGCGGGATTCCCCCTCCACAGCAGGTGGACAAGCGAGGAATACCTACGTTTCCTGCGTCAAAACGGCTGGGCGGTGCAGAAAAGCGCGGTGCTGAAGGCCTCGTTCCCGTTGACCTATGCGGAATGCACGAAATCGGAGGGATCAGATGTCGTTCTTTGAAAACACCCGCAAGCCCGTGGGCCTCGGCGGAAAACTTATGGTTGCCATGATGAATCTGGGCCACAGCCCTGTGGCGCGGTGGGGACTTCGATTTCTGCGACTTGCGCCAAATGCCAAGGTGCTGGATTGCGGCTGCGGCGGCGGGGCGAACATAAAACGACTGCTGAAAAAATGCCCGCATGGCGTCGTCATGGGCATCGACTATTCGCCCGTCAGCGTGGAGAAGACCAGAAAGCTCAACCGAATTGCAATTCAGGAGGGGCGTTGCGCCGTTCTGCAAGGCAGTGTGGCGGATATGGCGTTTGAGGATAGCTACTTCGATGCCGCCACGGCCTTTGAGACCGTCTATTTTTGGCCTGATTTGCCCCGATGCTTCCGTGAGGTCCGGCGGACGCTGAAGCCAGGCGGGACGATTCTTATCTGCAACGAGAGCAACGGCGATACGGACAAGGACGAGAAGTGGACGCAGATCATCGGCGGCATGACCATCTACAAGGACATTGAATTAAAGGCGTGTCTGGAGCAGGCGGGTTTTCACGAGGTGCAGATACGCAAAAAGAAAAGGGGGCTCTGGGTCACGGCGCGGAAGTAAGGGTATCAAGCACGGCCATTTTTGCATCCATCCTGCACATGGCGATAGGCATGACGGTCATAACGGCTGTGCTGGCGGCAATTATGACAGTTTTTATTCACTGAGGAAGAAACCTATGAAATGTAGAATTGAGAAAAACACCGTGCAGGAGACGCTGATCCTCCCGCTGTATTCCCGAAAGCTGTGTACGGAGCTGTACCCGAACCTTTACAGGGATGAAACAGCGGTTCGTCTACTCGACCAGATCGACTACGACTTTTCAGAGGCAGAGAAAAACTCCGGCAGCCTGATGCAGCGCTTTGGTGCGCTGGAGGTGGCCATGCGGCAGAGTGACCTTGCTTTCGAGGTGCGGGATTACCTGAAAGGTCATCCCAATGCGGCGGTGGTCAATCTGGGCTGCGGGTTGGACAACACCGGCAGAACCTGCGACAACGGTAGATGCAAGATCTACAATCTGGACTTCCCGGATGTGATTGCCTTGCGGGAGCAGCTGCTGCCCATCGGGGAGCGGGAGCAGAACATCCCCTGCGACCTGAAAGACCCCGCATGGTTTGGCAAAATCGATGCCTCCGGCGGGGCGGTGTTCTTTGCCTCTGGGGTGTTCTATTACTTTCTGACCCAGCAGGTCCGGGAACTGGTGCGGGGGATGGCGGACGCTTTCCCCGGCGGTGTGCTGGTCTTTGATGCTGCCAATCGGACGGCAGTAAAGATGATCGCAAAAACATGGCTTAAGACTGCAAAAATCAAGGATGTGGGGGCATATTTTGCGGTTTCGGATGCCGCCAAGGAAATCGGCACGTGGAACAGCCGTCTGCAGGTCACAAGTCGCGGCTATATGCTGGGCTACAACGATTTGAGAGACCCTTCTGTCAGCGGCTTTTTCCGGTTTCTCGCAAGGGTCGGTGACAACGGGATGAAAATGCAAATCGTGAAAATAAGATTTTGAGAGGCAAAAAAAGAAGCGCATTCGCTTCGACGTTGAAGAAGACGGCTTTTACGGCGCATATTGGGCGCGCAAGGACACACATACAGCAGCGGGCACGGATTCGATTGAAACCGTGCCCGCTATCTGATACTATATTATTCTATCGAACGTATGTACTACTCCCACTCGGTGGCAGCGTTTCTGCCGTCTCGTCATTCCAGTTGCGCCCAGTTTTCGGTGCCGTCTCGAGCCGAGTGCCGCCAGGTGACACCATGTCGCGTTTCGTCGACTTCAGGGACAAAAGTCGGGACAACTCTAAAAACTTTTTTCAAACTCAGGGCTTTGAGTTTTTGTTTTTGTCCCAAAGGGCGCGGCGGGACGCCTTTGCAAGCTCAATATCGCCGAAAACGCCCGTTTTGAAACTCAACCGCCCTTTTGCCCGCAAACCGCCAGCTACAATCGCAAGTGAATCAACGCGGGCGGCTTTCATGCTGGTTGAAAAACCGCAGGTCGCAGCTCTTCGTCGTCCGCGGGTAAAGTGAGTAGTCTCAGGTGGCTTGCCCATGAGTAGACGAGCGGGCTTTGAGATTCCGTCGACGTCCGGAAACGCATCGAGCTCCCTTGAATTTCCGGACAGTACATGATATAAGGTAATTGGTTTTCCGTTAGGAAGGCTTCCAAGTGCCGGGGACGTTTTCCCCGGCTTTTTTCTTATCCAGGAGAACAATGCGAGAACTCAGCATCTTCGTCGACGAGTCGGGAAGCGACGGCCTCTCCGACCGCCACTACCTGCTCACCGTCGTCATGCACGACCAATCCGAAAACATCGCGAATTCGATCGCGGCATATGAGGGCGCCCTTCGCTCCAAGGGGCTCCCGGACATACCCTTCCATGCGTCGCCGCTCATGAACGGCAAGGACCAGTACTCGGGGCTCGACCTGAGGACGCGCAAGATGATGCTCGGCTCGTTCCGCGTCTTCTTCCGCCACATGCCCGTGAAGTACCACACCTTCGCATACGCGACCAAGCAGTTCGCCTCGCTCGACAAGCTTGCGGGGTCGATGCGAAGGGACATCGTGAACTTCCTGTTCGACAACCTCGCGGAGCTGCAGGCGTACGACGCGGTCAAGGTCTACTACGACAACGGCCAGCACTCCATCGCGGAATCGCTTCACCGCGCGATTGAGTACGCGCTGTCGAAGAATGCGGTCGTCTACCGCTCGGCGCAGCCCTCTGAGTACCGGCTGTCGCAGGTGGCGGACTACATCTGCACCATGGAGCTCACAGCGATCAAGTACGCGGACCATACAGCTACCGCAACGGACGAAAAGTTCTTCGGCAAGTGGTCCGATTTCAAGAAGGGCATTCTTAAGGAAACGCGCAAGATGCTTGTATAGCGGAACGCTGTGTGGGGGGGCGACGAGGGGTTGGAGGCGCGCTTCGAGTGACGGAAGCTTAAATGCAAACAGAAGCATTGCGGGCATTAATCGCCGCTGATATAGATCTTTATGAGAACAGGGCTACGCCCCCTGTTCTCATGCTTGCATTGTGACGGTATTTGCGACAATGCAAGCATGGACATTTCACGGGGCGCCAAATCGCAAAGGTTGCCCAGAGGTTGCCAAACGAAAAGCCCCTGACCTGTTTGCGCAGGTCAGGGGTTCTGAAACGCTAGATACCAACTATTCCCACTCTATAAATTTAGTTTTTCACCTGGTGTATAGATTGCTCTAGTTTGTATCGCCATTTGGACGTGGCGGCACGTTGCGGTACATGGCGACACGTTACTGGGACAGCACTGGGACAAAACCCGAAACTCAAGCTAAACTCAGCCGGATTGAGTTTCAATTTTTGTCCCAGTAGACGAGAGGGCGGGGTAGGGAGACCAAAACCCTCCCCTAGTGTCCAAAACCTGCAAGCCACTTGCAACTAATCAAAAGGAATAATTACAAGTGGCTTGCATGACGGGCAAGAAACCGCAGGTCAAAGATTTGTTGAAGCGTCATCTGCTCAAAGAATAGTCACAGGCGGCTTCTTTCAATCATTAATGCTAAAGAGCCGATACCCTTGGAGTCTCTAAATCCTCGATGCTATACGAACCGTCGTTGATTTCGTCGAGCCGTTTCGTGAGCCTGCTAAGCAAAGTGAGCATCTTATCCTTATCGGCTTTTTGTTGATCCTCGTTGAACCAGCAAGCCTGGTCATGGGAATCGAACTCATAATAAGAGTCGAAGATGTCTTGGATTTCGTGGTTAAGCCGGCGGAGTTCCTCATCGTTATCGATGGCATCTGTCCCTGTTTCAGGCTTGCCTGTCTGGGGATCGCTCTCCCAGATGGGTCCTTGAAGATAGTCGAGCATGATTCGAACGACCTTCTTTTCCTTCGGATTCCTGCTCTGCTCTTTCCGCTTTAGGATCCTGAGTTCACTAGCAAGATAGGTTATCTATTTCGGGCGGTTGGCAAGCCAGACGCTGGGACAAATTGTCCAAGCGTTTATTCATCGTCGATTTCCTTGAGCCTCTTCATCCACTTGAGCATCATTCCGTTGCCCAGGTAGCGGAGCAGCAAGCCTTCGCAGAACCTGTCGCTGCGAACGATGGTGACAATCATGGCAAGGGTACATTTTCCGTTGCATTTTGATACGTCAGCTGCAAGGACGGACTCCTCATCAGGCAAACCGTAGCTGTCCAGAACGCCTCGATAGTCACGTACGCCAAGATCCTCATTGTCGTCAACGCACTCGTGGACCATCTTGATCAGTTCATGAGCAGCCCTTCCATATTCAACAAAGGGAATAAGAATGAGGCTTCGCTAGTTTGTGTGGTTGCTAACCCCTTCCCGGCAACGTGATCGACAGGCTCGAGCAGCGCAGCATGACGAGCGCGATGAGATTGTCGATGTTGCGGAAGCCGCCTAAAGGTCCTCGTAAGGCCCCAACCCCTATGCGTCGCTTCCCGTGCATGGTCATGCACACCTGCCAGATGCCAGAGGTCATCAAGCGCATAGTGCTCAACACCGACACCAACCAGTTCGACCTCAACGTCTTCTTCTCGGCGGAGGGCGAGGGCGAGGCCGCGCAGTTCAAGTTCAAGAGCTATGTTCAGATATGGCTCGACCTCATGCGCGGCCATCACATGCCCACTACGGTCGACGAGCTCAAGCTCGGGGAAAGCCAGCCATGTTGTTCTCTGACATGCGCCTGCTCTCCGTGCCTGGCCACACCCTGTGGTTCCTGCCCAACGTCGCAACTCAACCTAGTCTTCATCAAAGATGCCCGACATCCCAGTCTTGCAGAGCCTGTTTATGAGGCATGCCATATCTTCGGGTGAGCCTTGCGCCCCCTCGGAAACCCAACGTTCGAGCAAGGCCATGGATCCTCCTGCGGCAAATGCAAAGGCATCGGCATGTCGGGGATTTCTTCGGATTCGTTCTGCAGTTGAGTCCATGACGAGCTTGTAAGCGGACAGTATCTCGCGCTCTATGTAGGTGCGTCCGTCGCTTGTCGCGAACAGCATCTCATATGCATGTTGGTTCTCCTGAACGTTCTCGCATAGCTCGGTTAGCCATGCCACGCTTCCGTGTCTTCTGGTCACAGCAAGAGAATGCGCCACCGCGCTTCCAAGGTCGGCCATCAACTCGTCAAGAACGTCTGCCGGTGAACCGTAATGAGCGTAGAACGTGTTCCTGTTCACGTGGGCGCTGGCGCAGAGAGCAGTGATGGATATGTCAGCGAGGGGCTTGTCTTCCATCAGGTCAAGCAGCGACTCCCTCAAGCGCTCCTTGGTCTTCGTGACGCGCGCATCCTCCTTGACCGGCTTCTGTCGCCGCTTTACGTATTCAGCCATCTCGCACCTCGCTGTCATACAAATCGCATAGAAAGCGTTCGATATCTCTTGTTATACAAGAACGTATTGCATGGTAATTCACTCACCCAGCTAATATAGGCCAAAAATGGATCAGGAGATTTCGGAGAAGCCAATGATAAATGAGACGGTCGGCAACGAGCGCGGAGTTGAGTCGAGGAGCATGCTTGCCGCTCGCTGGATCGCTGCGGCGCTCTTCATGTTGGCGTTGGGCCTTATGTTGGGCCTTGCAATCATGGGTGTGTTCGACTTAGCGTACGCGGTCATCGAGCTCGTATGGATCGACTGGAACGGCATAGCCGACGTTCCCTTCTTTCCTCTAATCCCTGCCACGCTTGCCGGGGCCGCTCTTACCCTAATCGCCTCCAGATACGGAAAGCCGGAACGTCCCATGGATTCGATGGGAGCCGCCGCGAAGGAAGCGGCGGACGAGGGCGAGGGGAGAGCTGCCGCTTCCGATGGTTCGGTCGGGCCAAGGCGCCCTCTTCCCGTGCGGATAGCCGATTTTCTACTTCCCTTCGCAGGGGGAGGGCCTGTTGGTGTGGCGATGGGCCTTGTCGGATTCATTATGAGCGGATGCGCCTGGGCGAAGAGGCGCGTGATGTCCCTCTGCGGAAAGTTCGGAATCCTTGGCGGGGAGAGGGACTTCAGCAAACGCCAAAAGACGCTGCTCTACACCATAGGCATCGTGGGCGGCTTTGTCGGCGCTGCTGCCGTCGTTGAGCTGTTCGGGCTCGGGATGGTGATCCCCCGGGTGGAGGCCGCTCCAATCTCTCTTGAAGCTGTTGGAATCGGCGCTCTCGTTGCGGTTGCGGGCTGGGTGCTTGGGCTTGCTTATGTCGCCTGCGCCAAGCTGGCGAAAAGGCTCTGGGAGCATGCGGGAAAGGCGCAGAGGCTTTTGCCCCTTGCTTGCGGAATTGCGCTCGGGGTCTCTATGATATTCCTTCCGCATGTCGGGTTGCCCGGGTCGGACGCTTACTCGAATCAGCTCATAGGAAACTGGCAGGAAGTCGGACCCGCCGTGCTGATTGCGACGGCTCTGGTGCGTACCGTGCTCGTCGCATTCCTGCTCAATATGGGATGGTCGGGAGGACCGTTCTTTCCCATTGTCTATTGCTCGATATGTCTCGGGCTCGGGATAGCGGGTGCTTTGGGGGCAGATGCGGGAACGTGCGTGGCGGCCGCCGTTGGCGCCGCCCTGGTCGCATTTTCAGGTCAACCCTTGATGGGGGTTGCTGCCCTCATGTGCTGCCCGGTAGAAAGCATTCCCGTTATAGCTGTGGCGGTCGTCATTGCTGCGGGCATTCCTCGCCCGAAATCGCTCAAAGGGGACTTCGCCAGAAGGAGATAGATTGACTCCTAGGGAAATGCCGATTAAAGTGCCTTGAATACTCATTGCTAGTGCAACGCCTCTAATGAAACACCCCATCGATCCACTCTAGAATGACGTCTGCGACAACAACATCTAGAGAAGGGGGCATCGATGGGGTGCTACGGGTATCTTAGTGCAGAAGCGCCATAAGAATAGGGTCGTCGGGCGTGCCCTTGTGCTCGCGGTCGATAATCCACTCGCCATGAGTTTCCTCGGATTCAAGCAGGGGGATCAGCTTCGTTATCTTCTCGAACCTCTTCATAGGCCTCCTTCCAGTGCCACTGGGACAAATTGTCCCAGCAGCTAAAACTCCTTTTCGCAGTCGTTGCAGTGCCACTCCGGATCATCGCCGGTGACGCAACAGCCACCGATATGCACGCGGCCCTCGTCGATGTCCTGGATTAGGCCGTCGTAGAAAACGGGATCGCCCCAGATGATGCGCGCAATGTTCCTCCTAACATCGTACGCTTATGTACGTTATAGGACTGCATCATAATCGTACGCTTTTGTACTGTCAACAATTTGCGTACACTTTCGTACGATGGTAGAATTACGACGTTTGCATTTCATTTAGGAGGGACGATGTCGACCGGCGACAAGATCAAGCATTACCGCAAGCTTCGTGGCATGTACCAAGGGGAGCTTGCTGAAAAAGTGGGGCTTACCGAAGGCGCCATCCGCCATTACGAGAGTGGTGCCAGGACTCCGAAGCCGTTTCAGGTCGAGGACATCGCAAACGTCCTTGAAGTATCTCCTCTCGCGCTAAAAGATTTTGGTGTTGAGAGCGCCAGGGATCTGCTTGCGCTCATGCTGCAGCTAGAAGACGAGTTCGGAATTGCACCAGCCGAAGATGGCGCTTCTATCGCCATCGACCCGAAGGCTCCTGCCGCGCCGAAGGTAGCGCAGATGCTGAAGGTTTGGAGCGAGAAGAGGGCAGAGCTGGCCTCTGGCAAGATCTCCGAGGAAGAGTATCTGGAGTGGAAGTCGCGCTTCTAGTTTTATTCTTTTCAGACACGGTGGCTTGCAGGGCTGAAATCGGCCGAAGTTAGAATAAATCGGGGCTCCTGGGACGATTGATCTCAGGAGTCTTTCCTGTTTTCTGGGCCCGAAAAGGCCAGAATAGAATAAATTTTTATTCTTCAACTTGACCTGCGGTTTTGTCTGAAAGCCACCAAAAATCTCCTAGCTGAGTTTCATTTGAGTTTCAGGGCTGTTTTTGGGCTGGTGGGACAATTTACTGGGACAATTTATTCTTCGAAATTTTCTTTATTCTTCGTTCGTTGGGTATCGCCATGTCCTCGGCGTACGGCAACCTAGAATAAATTTGGCGAAATCGCAGGTCAAAATGCAAAAAGAAACCCCCTGAAACTCGTGGTTTTCAGGGGGTCCCGAAGATTCTTATTCACCATTTATCGCCGGTGGCTTTGCGCTTTTCCGAACATGGCGTCATCAGGCGGTACGCCACGGACGGAAAAATCGCAGTTCAAAAGGCCTTTGTGGCTACTCCCACTCGGTGGTTATAGTTTTGCCGTCTCGTCACTCCAGTTGCACCCAGTTTTCGGCGGCATCTCGAAGTGAGTGCCGCTGAATGACGCGACGTCGCGTTTCATCGGCTTCGGGGACAAAAGCTGGGACAACTTCAAAAACCATTTTCAAACTCAGAGTATTGAGTTTTTATTTTTGTCCCAAGGGGCACGGAGAGCCGCCTTTGGAGGCTCGATATCGCCGAAAAACGCCCGTTTTGAAACTCAACCGCCTTTGAGCCTGCAAACCACCAGCTTCAACAGTAAGTGAGTCGACGCGGGTGGCTTACGAGCCGTTCACAAAACCGCAGGCCACAGGTCTTTGTCAACGATAAGCAAAGTGAATAGTCTCAGGTGGCTTGCCCATGAGTTGGCGTAAGCCTGTTTAGCAAAAGGCTAATCGGACACGACAGGCCGCCCGCATGGCGACGGCGTTTCCCGTGCGGGCACAAACAGCCCTGCGTGCCCTGTCGCGCGATATCCCAATGCGACGTTCAGAACCCTACCCGCCAAGCAGCCACCTCGCGAAATTCAGCACGAGCACGCCCTCCCGGGTATGGGGCTCATGCCTCGTGCGAGTGATGAGAATCTTCGGGAATGCATCCCCGATGGATAGAATCGGCGCAATCTCCCTCTCGAGCGTCGAATCGGCGCCGATATCGTCGCTCACATACACTTTCCTTCCCGGTTTCGAAACTTGGAAGGCAGTATGCGCAAGGATGCGTCGAGGTGCGATCCCAGTCGTACCATGCCAGCAGAGATGTCGAGGCACATTCGTTCATGCTGCAATGCGGGCATCGGAGATGAAAAACAGCCCGTCGGGTAGTCATGGGCGTGCGGGAGCCCGCATCAGTAACCTGCCTCCTCGGTTGTCCCTTCTTTGCATGGTCGTCTACATAAAGGAGGAACCAGCCATGCAGATCAGCATGCTTGCCCTTCTTGGGTCACGGACCGGGGAGGCGAGGGCCTCCGTCGGGACCGCCCCGAGCAACCGGCATATCCAAGGAATGACAAGGCTCGATCGCTGTGCTGGTCAGGATGCCGAAGCGGGCCGTCCGCCAATCGGAATGCGGGTCAGGATGCTGCAACGTGATTCCAGCTGCAGGATACGGCTCCTTTGCGGTTGCCGCAAAACCTGCTGGCAACATTCTTACTATCCGAATGATGTACGCATCCCTTGGGATCGTTTCGCCTGACCAGGGCCATCTTCAGCGCCTCATCGGCCAGCTCGGCAGGCGCCTCTTCCACGCGTAATAGCCCTGGCGGGTCACCTATGCAACCAAAGATACAAAAGGAATCGAATGGCCAGAGAGGATTGCCCTTTCCGATGGTCGATTCTTGACAGGCAAACTCAAGCCTCGTTAATATTACATGGTTTGCCAGACCGAATTAACAAAGGAGGGGTGTCGTGGTTGGTCTTTTCCGCACGTGGATGAGCGCCTAGAAAGCGGCGCTGTTGTGGCGTCGCGCTGTTTTTCTGCACGCCATTTCACGATTGGACATAACCATGATATTTGAAACCTCTCGGGGCAGGTCTGCTCTGCTGTGCCATTCATGGCAATTCAAGCTTTGTTTCGTATGGGGCGGGGAGCTCGTTTCGACATTGACGAGTTCGATTCTCCAAATGGGTCTTATTTGGCATCTCGCCCTCACGACAGGGTCGTCTTCTCTCCTCTCCTTAGCATCGCTGGCAGGCTTTCTGCCGATTGCTTTGTTCGGAATCCTTGCGGGCGCCGTTGTCGACAGACTGCCTTTGAAACGTGTCCTCATCGGCGCCGACCTCTTCATTGCCGCGGTGGGTGCCGCCTTGGCGATTGCCTCGTTGGCCGGCAGCTTACCTGCATGGCTAATTCTCATCGCCCTGTTTCTCCGTGCAGTTGGTACTTCGTTCTACACGCCAGCCTCCCAATCTCTCACGCCCCATCTCGCCCCGCCAGAGCATCTCGTTCGCCTATCGGGGGTGACTCAGGCGATTCAGTCCGGCGGATACATTCTTGGCGCCGCGCTTGCAGCAGTGATTTATCCCGTGGCGGGCATTACCGCTATGATTGCCCTCGACGTGCTGGGAGCGCTTTTCGCTTCTTTAGCCGTCCTCGCCGCACAGATAGACGCAGGGGGCCTCGACGAAGCCGACCGCAGCTTGTCCTTTTCCAATAAGGTTCGAGAGCTCTTCTCTGAGATTTCGGACGGCTACAAGCTGATCAGGGGGTACAGGGGGCTGTTCGCCCTTCTTTGGTGCGGGTTCGTCTTCGCTTTCGCGTTCTCTCCGCTCGCGGCATTGTTCCCAATAATGACCTTGGGGCATTTTGGCGGTAGCACGGGGGATGCCGCTTTGGTGGAAATCCTTTTTTCTGCAGGCATGCTGGCTGGGTCCGGCATCTTGGCGGTTACGGGAGGGTTCCGCAATAGGTCGTTCACCATGGTCGCCGCGATTGCCGGCTTCGGCATTGCCGCAATCGTATCCGGATCGCTCGGCCCGTCATTGTTCGCTGCTTTCCTGCCGGTGAGCTTTCTTATGGGCGCATGCTCCCCGTTGTACGCGGGAACCCAGACTGCCCTTATGCAGGAGCAGATACCTCCTGAGTACCTAGGCCGCGTTTTCGGCCTCTACGGAACCATCATGGCGTGGGCCATGCCCATGGGCCTCGCAGCCCCCTCCGTTTTTGCGGATCTGCTTGGAGCTCCGTTATGGTTCGTCGGCTCTGGAGCGACCATGGTACTGCTTGCGATGGCTATGCTGCTTGCTCCGAGCGTCCGAAACGTGGGGAAAAGAGATACCGGGCAGATTCAATAGCCCAAGTATTCGAAAAAAAGAGGCGGCAGCCATCGGTTCACGCGTCAGCCTTCAAGCCCTTGCGACGACGAGGTATTGCGCCGACATCCCACATCGCGCTCCTTATTCGTCGCCAACTATCATTTTCGGATTTGCCGGCTTGCGCAAGGTCAAAACGCTCGCGCCGGCAATTGGGCAAAGGCGAAAAATCGACGTGAGCAATCTTTTTTGGCATGGCTGCGCTTCCAGTAAAAGGCTAATACACAAAAGGCGGTTCAACCTATGGAACTCATAGTCAAAGCTAAAGACATCTTTTTGGAATATGCCGGCCGCGATATCCTGGATATCGAAGAGTTGGAAATCTACTCCTACGATCGCATCGGCTTGGTGGGAGACAATGGCGCAGGCAAAACCAGCCTGCTTAAAATTCTGAGCGGCAATCTTACCATTGCGGACGCCGACGTCAGGCGCTTCGGCAGCATTGCCCTCATCGGCCAACTCGATGAACTCGACCTTGATGCGGCTCAGGACAGTGGTGAGATGCTCTCCCGTCTCAACGTCGCCGGAGTGGCGCAGGAGACGATGAGCGGCGGGGAGGAAACACGCGCCAAGATTGCCTCTGCGCTCTCCCAGCATGCAAGCGCGATCTTCGCCGACGAGCCTACGAGCCACCTCGACCAAGACGGCATCCGCCTTCTCGTCGGACAACTCAAGGCATTTGATGGGGCTCTGCTCATCGTGAGCCATGACCGTCATTTTCTCGACCAGGTGGTAGACAAGATCTGGGAGCTCAAAGACGGCGGTATTTCCGAATTCTGGGGTGACTACTCCGACTATCTGCGACAGAAAGAAGAAGAGCGCAAAGCTCAGGCGGCTCGATACGAAGAGGCGATGCGCGAGCGCGATCGCCTCGAAGCCGCCATCGAAAAACAACGGAAAAAAGCACGGCAGGTCGACGCCAAGCGGAAGGCTGCGAAAAAAAGCAACGAGTATGCAGGTCGATTGGGGCATCAGAAAGCAACCGGCACCAAACAGAAGAGGATGTACCAGGCGGCTAAGGACATGGAGAAGCGCCTCGAAGCGCTCGAAGGGATTGAGGCCCCAGATAGCATTCGCGCCGTGCGGTTCCGCCAGAGCAAGGCCCTGGAACTGCATAGTAAATTTCCCATCTCGGCAGACGATTTCAGCTTGAGCTTCGGCAACTGCATGCTCTATGACCACGCGAAATTCGAGATACCGCTCGGTGCCAAAGTGGCCATCACCGGTGGCAACGGTACAGGAAAGACCAGCCTGCTGAAGGCAATCGCTCGACGCGCCGACGGTATCAACATCTCTCCCAAGGCAGAGATCGGTTACTTCGAGCAAACAGGCTACAAGTTCGACGCCCGTCAGTCTGCGATCTCGTTCATGCAGGATGGTTGCGAGTACAGCATGACCGAAATCCGAAGCATCCTCGCCTCTATGGGAATCGGACCGCGTGACCTAGTAAAGGACGTTGGCGTTCTCTCGGGAGGCGAAGTCATCAAGCTGCTGCTCGCGAAGATGCTGCTGGGCAGATACAACATCTTGCTCATGGACGAGCCTGGAAATTACCTGGACATCAAGAGCGCCGAAGCCCTCGAGCAGATGATGAGCGCCTATGCCGGAACGATAGTGTTCGTCTCCCACGATAAGAGGCTGGTCGAGAACGTCGCAGACATTATTTACGAAATAAAGGACACCAAGCTAGTCAAAATCTTTCAGCGCGAATAGCCCTAAATGAGCAAGAAATAATCCCCGAACGGAGACAAGGGAGTAAAACGGCAAAGAAAGAGCCTCCGTCCCAACGCAGGGAACGGAGGCTCTTTAATCGCTTTTACTCATCTCCGTCGCTGGTGGCTTTGTCATGACTCTCGTACGAAACGAAACTCAGCGGCATAGTGCGGCACTCAAAATCGCAGGTCAGAACCCTGTCGTCCTACTCCCACTCAATAGTTAAAAACTCTCTCCAGTTTGTTCCAGTTTGTCGCAGTTAGTTCCAGTTCGACCCATTTGCACCTAGTCTCAAAAAGTGCCGCGAATCCATGGGGTCAAATCTGGGTCACGGATTTCGAGGCGGGGCAGGGCACCTTCGGGGGTCACGGCGGGTCACGAAGGCTGGCGAGCGGGTTCTCAAGGTGTTTTGGTTATATAGCAAGAGAGAGGCAGTAGACAGGCCCTGTATCTGCTGCGCGCTTTCCCCAAGCCGGCACCGCCCGCCCGCTTCCGCCCGAGCCTACCGGGCGGCGTCGATCCTGGCTACGAATTCGTTGGCCCACCTAATTGCCTCGTCGACATCCTGGAGCACGGGCAGGCCCTCTGCGAGGGCGGCGTACATCTCGTCCCATCCCTAAGTATTGTCCGCGTCTTCAGGAATGACTCAGAGGCTTTGCGTCATGCCCTCAACAGCGATAATTGACGTCTGACGGGCCTGATTTTCCGCATGGCGGAGACAGCTGGTCTGTATGATCAGATTACTGGTTGGGAAGGCGAAGATGGCGACTGCTAACCTTCCAGAGCAAGCCTGCTTGCCTACTGCCTATGGGCATCATCTTCGAAGCGCCAGGTTCGGTTCCAATTGCGAGGGGCGATCACCGGCCCTTCGCCATAGCCGAATTCCCAATCCAGGTTTCTTCCGAAGAACATGTTCACCTTGGTGTTGGAGAATCGTACCGATGCGCACATGCCAGCCTCCTTCTTCGGTGATGAGATGTCCTAGCAAGAGCGTAGCGCGGCAGGTTTCGACCCTTGTCGTCATCTGGTGTATCACCGAAGAAAATACGACTGGGGGGATGCTATACGTTCATGTCGCGCCTGCAGAAGATGGCGGTGCCTGCAGCCATGAGGGCAATGCCGCTCACTCCAAGGATGCCGCTGTTGCCCACGGCGTCGTCTTCTCCGGCAGCCAGGGCATAGGGATCGTAGAGCTCCACGGGGTTGAAGGTCTGCAGCACCTCGATGCCTTCTCCCACGCCAGCAACCATCTGCACCAGGAACAGGGCCAGGCATAGGCCGCCTCCTACCCACAGGGCCAGGCGCGCGTCCTTGAAGGCGCAGGCCGACAAGAAGCAGAGGCCTCCCAGGAACAGCCAGAGGCAATAGAGCCCGGCACTGGCCAAAAGCAAGCCCTCCACGTCGAGGTCCCCGGGGAAGAATGCTTCGGCGCATGCCACCTGCAGCGCCACGATGACCGCCATCAGGGCGGCAAGCATGGTGGCGAGGGTCAGGGCGAAGGTCAGCGCCAGGGACAGGCGAGAGGTGGGGGAGGCGAGCAGATAGGCCATGGATCCTCGATCGATGGGCCGTACCACCATACGATTGACCAGGATCATGATCATCAGCAGCGGCGCCCAGGTGAAGACGAATCCGTACAGGTAGTTCAGCAGGAAGCCCAGCAGCGTGTCGGTGGCGTTGGCCATGCCGAAGGCGGCGCAGAGCTCGGGCATGGTGGCTATGATCAGGTTGAGGCTCTCAGCGATCTCGGGATCGAACATGTACACGATGCATACGATGTACAGGGCCAGCACCGCGGCTATGACACCGGAGGAGAACAAACTGCCCTTCAGCTCCTTGAGAAACAGGGTTGTGCTCATCGTTCGCTTCCTTCCTTGCCGTAGAATCCCATGAACATCTCTTCGAGGCTCTGTTCGCGGGAGAGCAGGCTCTCGACAGAATAGTTTGCCAGCTCCTTTACCAGGGAGTCTACGCTGCCGTCCGCCGACACCAGCAGGGTGCGAGATCCCTGGTGCTCGGTGGTGGGCTCGATGGCGATTCCCTGGTGGGCTTTGTCGGCGAAGAGCTGGAGCTGCTGTGAATCGGTGAAGGTCACCTGGTAGGAATGGGTGCGAGAAGCCCGCACCTCATCCATGGAGCGGATTGCCGCCAGCCTTCCCTCGCGGATGAAGGCAACCCTGTCGCAGGTTCGCTCCACCTCTTCGAAGATGTGGGACGACAGGAACACGGTAGCTCCCATCTGGCGGTGCTCCAGCACCAGCTGGATGAACAGGCTTTGCATCAGGGGGTCCAGGCCGCTGGTGGGCTCATCGAGGAGCAGCACCTGGGGTTTTCCCATGAAGGCGCACACCAAGCCCACCTTCTGCTTGGTGCCCTTGGACATCTTCCTGATCTTGGGTTTGGGATCCAGCTGGAACCTTTCGATGAGCTGGTGCATGTAATCCAAGTTGCGAATGCCCTTCATCTTGGCCATGAAGGTCAGGAATGCGATGCCGGTCATGTCGTCGGCGATGGATATCTCACCGGGCAGGTACCCGAGGTGTCCCTGGATCTGGGCTCGTTGATTGAAGCAATCTAGTCCCAGCACGGAAGCCGTTCCCTTCTGGGGCCGGATGAATCCCATGAGGTGGCGCATGGTCACCGTCTTGCCGGCGCCGTTGCTTCCCAGGAAACCGAAGACCTCACCCGGCTCCATGCGGAAGGACACGTCGAAGATGCCGCGACCCTTGCCGTAGTCCTTGGTGAGGTTTCTCACGTCAATGACGGGGTTGCTCATTGTGGTCCTCCTTCAGATACTCGGGCTTGTATGCCCAGGTACGCAGCATTTCCGCCCATACCAGGTACTCGGCCATGAGGTCATCCATGCTCACCGGTTCCTTGGTTGATCGGCGCTGGTTGATCCAGCCGTCGGCGAGCCAGATGACCATATTCAGCACGTGGCGAGGGTCCTCATCGTCACGGAACTTGCTCCAGTTCACGTTCACGAAGAAGCGGTTGATCATGAGGTCGATGTGCTTTTGGGTCCAGTTGTTTAGCAGGTCCTTCACATCGCGATGCTCGGGATAGTAGGCCCTGAGGCAGAATTCCAGTGTCCAGGGAAACCTGTTGATCACCTTGGCCTTCTGGGTGGCGGAGTACTCCATGAGCTCGAAGAAATCGTCGATCTCCCAGAAACGGTCGTCCACCACCAGTTCGACGACCTTGTCGTAGAGGTAATCCATGGTGCGCAAGTACAGCTGTTTCTGAGGCTTCGGTAGTTTGTGTGACAAGGGGCTAGCCTAGGCAGCAACGCTCTTCGCTCCCTTCACGCCCTTCTTCCTCGCCTTCACCGGGCGACCCGGGAGCTGGGGCTGGCAGTCGCCGCACCTGAGCATGAGCAGGGCCACGAGGTTGTCGGTGTTGCGGAAGCCGTAGCCCATCCTCACCGTCACCTTGATCTTGTTGTTGATGGCCTCTACGCGCCCGTTGCTGATGCCGAGCTCGACTGCGGCGATGATGTCGTCGCGCCGGCGGCGCACCTTCTTCTCCACGGCGACGACCTTGGCGATCTTGCAGTAGGCGGCCCTGTGCATCCAGTCGTCGAGCAGCTCGGCGGCCTCGGAGCCGTCGGCTGCCCGGAAGACGGCCCGCAGGTCCTCCTTGAGCTCCCAGGCCCTGACCAGCCGCGAGCCGGCCCTCTTCTTGAGCGCCTCGAGCCTCGCCCTCTGGCCGTCGGTGAGGTCCTCGGGGTTCTTCACGAGCGCGTAGCGGCTGCCCTTGATGGAGGCCGCCTCCTCCTCGAGCGCCCTGACCTCCTCGGGCGGCAGCTCGCCTTTGGCAGGCCTGCCGCGCTTGCCCTCGGGCCTGGGCCTGGCGGCCCTGGCGGCGGCCCTGGCGGCGTTCCACTCCTCGCAGCGCACGGCGTCGAGCGCGTCGTTCATCCACTGGACCACGTGGAAGGGGTCCATGACCCACCTCGCGTTGGGGCAGCGGCGCTTGACCAGCTGCCTTATCCACCTCGCGCCGTCGGCGGTCACCACCTCTATGGCGCGCCTCTGCTCGCGCGTGAGCTCGTCGAGGAACAGGTTGAGCACGTCCTTGCCGGTGCCCTCGTGCGCCCAGATGAGGCAGCCGCGGTCGTGGTCGACGACCACCGTGACGTACTTGTGGCCCTTCTTGTACGACGTCTCGTCGATGCCTGTTTTTGATAGCTTTTATTTTTAGGAAATCACGAGATAAAAGTTTCGGGTTTCACGACGATTGTTTCGCCTCATAAGCAAAGGCGCCGACCACCTCCAACGGATGGCCTAACTTAGTCATTGCTTCGGTAATCGACTCAAGGAGGCCGGAAAGGAAATGATCGGCATGTCAACTATTCTAGCAATCAAGCAGCGCGCTGCCCGTGGCGACAGCGTCGCCCAGATAGCCAGGGAGGAGGGAATCTCCGAGCCCACGGTGCGCAAATACCGCGACATGGACGACTTCTCCCCTCAGGTCAAGCCCAGGAAGAGGCGCGGTTCGAAGCTTGACCCGTTCAAGGCGACGATAGATCGTTGGCTTGCGGAGGACAGGAAGCGGCGCCCCAAGCAGCGACACACGGCCCAGCGGGTATTCGACCGGCTCGTCGCGGAATGCGGCTACGACGGCAGCTACACAATCGTCCAGGCCTACGTCAAGAAGCGCAAAGCCGAGCTCAAAGGCGCCAAAGACGAGTTCCTCAACCTCGAATGGGCGCCCGGCGAGGGGCAGGTCGACTTCGGCGTGTGCGACTTCAGGGTGCTGGGCGTCATGCGCGAGGTGCACTACCTGGTGGTCACCTTCCCGTTCTCCAACGTGTCGCTGGCGCAATGCTTCTGGGGCGAGACGTCGGAATGCGTCTGCGAGGGCCTGAAGGCCGTGTTCGAGTTCTGCGGGGGCGTGCCCACCCGGTTGGTGTTTGACAACGCCACGGGCGTCGGCAGAAGGGTCGGCCAGGTTGTCAGCACCGCCGACACGTTCACGCGCTTCGCCGCCCACTACGGGTTCGACTTCTCCTTCTGCAACCCCAACTCCGGCCACGAGAAGGGCTCCGTGGAGAATGCCGTCGGGGCCATCCGGCGCAACCTGTTCGTCCCCGTTCCCCGCATCGACAGCCTGCCCGCCTACAACAAGCGGATCCTCGGCAGGTGCCTGGATCGCGCCGGCAAGGACCATTACCTCAAAGGGGAGCCCGAGCGCCAGCTGTTCATGGAGGACTGCGTGGCCATGGCCGACCTGCCGGCGAAGCCCTTCCGCGTCGCGAAGATAGTCACGGCCAAGACCGACAAGTACGGCGACGCGTGCCTCGACGGCAGACACCGCTACCCGCTCGGGCCGGACCACGGCGAGGAGAGGGTGATCGTCGAGCTGGGCGCATTCCGGGTAGCCTTCTACGACGGCGAGGGCACGCAGATCGCCGCCTTCGACCGAGCATACGGGGATGCGCCCACCAAGGCCAGCGACCCCATGTCGCAGCTGGCGCTCCTTTGCAGGAAGCCGGGCGGATGGCAGAACAGCGCCGTCAGGGCGACCTTGCCGAAATCGCTGGCCAGGTCGATGGATTCCATGGGCAGGGCCGACAGGGGCACGATGCTCAGGATGCTTCGCGACGTCAGCGCGGATGCGGGCTACGAGGCCGCGGTAGCGGCGATGGCCGCGCTCGGCGCCGACGGCGGCGTCCCCAGCCGCGCTGACGTCGCATTGGCTGCCGCATGCACGGCGAACGGCCAAGGGTCCATCGCATACGACGACAGCCCCGACCTCGGGATGTACGACGCCGCCTTCGCAAAGGAGGCCTAGCCATGGACATCGAGCAGATGACGAGGGGCCAGATCGAGGCGGAGTTCGCCGCGCTGGCCAGGACCATGTACTTCACCAAGTCGACGATCGCGGCGTTTTCCAAGGATGCCACGCGAGGCCAGCTGGTGGCTGCATGCGAGCTGATCAGGAGCGAGAACGCCACCAGGGAGGAGAACAGGAAGGCAAGGCTCATGAAGCAGGCCAAATTCCCGGCCGTGAAGTCGGTCGCGGACTTCGACTTCGGCGAGGTGTCCTTCCCAGACGGCTACACCGTCGATGACCTGGTGTCATTGGAGTTTGTCCGGCAGGCCCAGGACTTCGTGTTCTACGGAGGATGCGGACGCGGAAAGACCCACCTGTCGATCGCACTGGGCGTGCTGGCGGCCGAGCGGGGCTACAAGGTCAGGTACTTCGAGACCGCGTCGCTGGTGCTGATGCTGAAGGCGGCCGTCGCCGACAACAGGCTCGAGCAGGTGCTTCGCGACATAGCCAAGGCGGACCTGCTGATAATCGACGAGTACGGCTACATCCCGATAGACATCGAGGGCGCTCGGCTGCTCTACCAGGTGATGTCGGCAACGTACGAGACGAGGAGCATGATCGTCACAACCAACATAGAGTTCGGCAAATGGGGCACTGTGCTGGGAGACGCGCACCTGGCCACGGCGACGATTGACAGGATCATGCATCATGGTCGGCTGGTTGAGTTCGGCGGGCAGAGCAGAAGGTTCGAGGAAGCCTTGATGATGGGAAGATCGGACAGTTAGCGAAGAAAGGGTGCGGCACCTTTGCAAAACGGTGAAACCCGAAAGAAATTAGTCGTGAAATCCTAAATTTAGTTGTTGTGAAAAACAAACGACGTGAGGGCGTGCCCCCTGCAGCGCCAGCGCGGGGTCGGCCTCGGCCAGCGCCTTGACGTTTGGGTCGTCAAGATGCACGACGCTCTCGCCGAACGCCAGCGCCGCCCAGGACTTGCCGCACCACTTGGTACCGCGAATCTCGACTGCGCCGAAGGTGGAGAGCAACCTCTGCAAGCGTTCGTCGACGAGACGCGGACGATACGCCTGGGGCTTTTCGGTTCCATATGCGACCATGACCTAGCCTCCTTATTTGAAGTGGGCATACTTTATTTTCGAGGATTATCGTACTCGATTTTCGAGGATTATCACACTTCATTTTCGATAGAATAGCCTGCGGCTCTAAGCGGTATCAAGGTTAAATACGGAGCAACTGCATAAGAGCGCCTGCTCAGTCGCGCGGCACCGCCTACAAGCGCCTCACCCAAGACGGCTTCTCCCCGAGGCCGCCTCGAATTCTCTTCTGTCCTCCATTCGCGCTCGAGCATCAACGCACACAGCTCAGTAATCGCAATACCTGCGACCAGCGCCGGCGGGACTGGAACACGTGTTTAGATGCGCTACCTTCAGCACGAGCGAACCCCGCCTGCAACTTCTGGGCGGTTTCGCAGGCCGAACCGGCCCGAAACACCGCAACACGCCGGCGTTTCCCCAGGTCGGCTAAGCCGACGGCGAACAACCCCCGCCGAAAACCGCACAGAAGTCCAGGACCATGGCGAAATCGGCGCCCTTTTCCTGCGAAACCATCCAGAACCCGCAGGGGCGCGACCGCGGGCAAGGCCGCGGGCTCGCAACGATCAACATATTGCTTGAGCTCGGCCGCGTGCTTGGGCGATGAAGCTCCCATCCCTGCATCCAATCCTCCGTTGCAAATATCATGAATAACGGAAAGTTTCATGTCGATGGAATCGGGGGAGATTCGGATATCGCGATGGCCTTCGTTCTCTGCTCTGCGCTGTACATCCGTATAATCTGGAGAGGGTAAGATTTCCACCGCAGTCCCATCCCGCAATTATTACTCTACTTCAGACAGCCGGATCCCGTGCGTCCGTTTCTCTTCATTTCGCATCCGCAAGCCGGGCATCTCTTGTTATTCACGGCAACCTCCGCAAATCGGTGACTTTTCACCATGATTTTCCGGGCATGACCTGCATATACGCCAATCGACAGACACACTTTTTGTCCGAACGGAAAAGTCGTTTTGTTTGACTTATTCAATAAAAAATGGGCGTTGACCTGCGTCAACGCCATAAACTGGACACACTTTTTGTCCTATAACCCACCAGGGTCAATATCTCTTCCTTTTTTATAATTCAATTATCAGGTTCACGGTCTTTCCCTCTCACAAGCTGTGCTT
>OLNK01000693.1_pt1 | contig 35536 bp, 29 predicted proteins | sample 1672791 | NCBI WGS metagenome assembly OLNK01 (sample SAMEA3136724, study PRJEB25190) | human gut metagenome | biome: human gut; feature: human-associated habitat; material: faeces | place: Austria | collected 2013 | reverse complement strand
TCTCCATTTCTCATCATTTTTTGACCACAAATTTACGACATTTACGACAAATCTGACACTGCTTTACAATACCAGACAAAATGACTGATGCCCCGGAAAGCCTGTAAAACAGGCGCTTCTAGGATACACAAGACAGGACAAAAATCGACTTCCATTATCAAGAGGCGAGTGCTAATTTTTTTAAAAAATTTGTGTACCTGTAAAATGAAAAATCTACTTCCATATTTCATCCACAACATATTCCCGGCTCCGGGTATGCAGCACTTTTTCTCCTGCCATTCCAGTAAAAATATAATCTAGCGCGACAGTACCCATCATTGATAGTTTCTTATGATCGCATAGTTACGAAAAAGGCAAGTATCTTTTTTTGTGATACTTGCCTTTCTGAAATATTAATTTTATCAACCAGATATTCTCCATCTGCTTTACTGTCTATTCATAATTTTCTCTATTTCTTCTCATCCAACAACATCACACCCTGCGCCGGATTCTTATCAATCGCACCAACAATCGGATGTGGTACATAACACTCTTCCAGATATGCAATGCCTTCTGCTGTCAGTCGAACGTTCAATACACCTGCCGCATCATCCAGATACTGCATCTTCGTTGCACCGATGATCGGCGAAGTAACACCTTTTGCCCACTGCCATGCGATTGCGATCTGCGACATCTTACACTGATACTTTTCTGCAAGTTCGTATACGCGGGTGACAATCTTCATATCTGCGTCTTCCATACGGTCATATTTGCCAACCGCAACTCTGTCCGTTCTTCCTCTTAAAGATTCGGATTTCCATGTCGGTCTTGCAAGGTGTCCTGCTGCAAGCGGGCTATATGGCATCAGTGAGACATTCATCTGTTTACAGATAGGAATCAATTCTCTTTCATCTTCACGGTACAGTAGATTATAATGATTCTCCACTACAGACTTGCAAATGCATAGAAAAAAGCGGATCATCTACCGACAATCCACTTTCTCTCTTTCTTTACATTTCTTTACATACATCAATCCATCCACATGCCCCGGCAACGTCTTCCAGTTCTGCAATCGTAAGTCTGACTGCACTGTGGTCATTACCCGCTGCAGGATATACCGTCTCAAAACGTTTCAGAGACTCATCTAGATAAACTTTAATTCCATCTTTAATTCCAAATGGACACACACCGCCCGGGACATGTCCGATATATTCTTCTACTTCATCGAATGGAATCATCTTCGCCTTCACATGAAACTGATCCTTATATTTACGGTTATCAACCTTCGCCGTTCCCTCTGTCAGGATCAGGATTGGTTCTCCATCAACCAGAAATGACATCGTCTTTGCGATCATTCCCTGCTCTACACCGAGAGCTTCTGCTGCAAGCTGTACCGTCGCACTTGATTCTTCCAGTTCAATCACGTGATCTGCATAACCTTTTTCTTCCAGATATTTCTTTGCTCTTTCTAATGACATGATCCATATCTTCCTTCCTGCATCTATACTTTCTTTTTATTATACTACTTCTATACTGCTTCTTCATTCCTTTTTATATCGGTTAATTCACTCCACAACTCATGTTTCAGCAGGATAGCAGCCATCAATGCTGTCAGGAAATCAGAAACAGCCTGTGCGGCCAACACACCATGATATCCGATCATATGCGAAGCAATAACGATCACAATTCCATAGATCACCCCCTGACGGCTGACTGATAACAAGAATGCTCCCATTGCTTTTCCCGCCGACTGGAATACACAGGTCGTAACCAGAACGACTGCCATAAACATCATTCCTGCTTGCTGAAGACGTAACATCAGCACACCCGAATCTACAATCTCCTGTGTCTTCATGAATACACGGATCAAGGGTCTTGCACCGGCGGATAAGATTACTGCCAGTATAACTGCCAGACCACATTCGAATTTATAACAGAATGCGAGAATCTCTTTCAGACGTTTCTTATTCCTTGCCCCATAATTATAACCAACCAACGGTTGACATCCGAACGCAAATCCAACCAGAATCAACGCCGCGATCATATTTACTTTCATCACGATTCCCATCGCCGCAACTTTATTGTTTCCATATACAAGCAGACTCCTGTTTGTAACAGTAACTGCAAAGCTCTGCATAAAGTTCGTGATCGATGCAGGAATTCCGATTGCCAGGATCTGTCTGAATTCTTGCATGTTAATATGCATATGTCCCGGATCAATCGACAGCTTTTTACTCTTTTTCAAATATATCCACACATAATAAGCGTCCGTCGCAATATACCCGATGATTGTTGCAATCGCGGCTCCGCCGGCTCCCATACCCAGTACCGAAATAAAAATAGGATCTAATATAATATTCACTACTGCACCAAGGACGGAACCTTCCATGGATGCTTTCGAAAATCCTTCTGACCTGAGCTGGTTGTTCGGTGTAAATGATACAATAATAAATACAGAACCCAGCACCAGATATGTATAGTACTGTGATGCATATTTGTAAGTATTTGCATCCGCTCCTAATAAATGCAGCATCGGTGCACGGAAGATCAGAAGTAATACCGTTACGATCACTCCGCAGATAATTGCTCCATAAAAACAGAAGGAACTGATGCGTTTTGCATCCTCATCTTTCCTCTGTCCGAATAATCTTGCGATCACAGAACTTCCACCCAGTCCGAAGATATCTCCAAGTGCGATCATAGCCGTGAACATCGGTGCTCCAAGTGACACACCTGCTACCAGATTCGTATTTCCCGTTCTTGCAATGAAGAATGTATCTACCATATTATAGACCAGTGAAATGACCATACTGAATACCAGCGGTAATGCCATATTAAAATATGCCTTATGTACCGGCGCTTTTTCAAAAAGTTCGTTTTCCATATATCTGTAAACCTCCACTATGATTTTATCTGAAATATTCCATTTCTTAATTATTGTTTTTTGAACTGTATCGGTTATTTTACAACAAACTTTCTGTTTTGTCACAGGAATATTTCCATATTTTATTGTATATTTTTTCATATATATCTGTATATTTCCAGCTGACCGCAGAACCCGATATCCACATTTTCATTTCTTATCCAGCTTATTATCTGCAGAATTTCTTACCGGCATCTTCTTTTGCAGCTTCTTTCAAGCGACCAACGGCAAAAAAAGCCTTGGATCCGGCACAATAATCCACCGGATTCAAAGCTTCTTATAATCTTTTATTTTTTCTGATTAATTTTCTTCTGCGATACGATCAGTCCCAGCAGAATTAACAGAGCTCCCGTCACAGATACGAACGTCATCTTCTCATGCAGTATCACCACAGATAGCACAACCGTCACAACCGGTGACACATAAATATATACACTCGTCTTGATCGCACCGATCCATTTGGTAGAAAGATTCCATAAGAAGAAGCCCAAAGCACTTGCTCCGACTCCAAGGAACAGAAAATTAAGTATAATCTCCGGCTTTTTTAAATACTGTCACATCCCATGACACCCCTTGCCACATCAGAACCGGAATCAGGAATAACATTCCGTAAAAATAGATTCTCCTGGTCACCGCTGCCGTCGGATAATCCCATTCACCGATTTTCTTGATGATTGCGGAATAGAAGCCCCAGGAAATCATAGCCGTAAATGCCAACATATCTCCCTTCATAAAAAGGGCAGCAAAAAAGCGGGTGATGGGAATCGAACCCACGTATCCAGCTTGGAAGGCTGGTGTTCTACCATTGAACTACACCCGCATCAATAATGCTCATTTATAATAGCATGATGTTTTCTAAAATGCAAGCACTTTTTAAATTTTTTTAATTTTTTTGACACTTAACTCAATTTCATATCTACAAGACCTGCCACTACTACTTCTCCTATTTGCAATATTTTTTCAAAGTGCTACAATATGTAACCGAAAAAATATTACATCAAAGAAGGTATATGATATGTTCCAATATTATCTGATTCATTATTTTAACTTTAAGAATGCCGGAGGCTTCATGCTTGTCTCCCTGCTCTGCCTGATCGCAGTGCTTGCGATCGTTATTCTGGCAGCAAAGCTTAAGAAACACTATAAACTTAATACACAGGATCTGACGCCAAAACAAATCCGGAAGCTGAACCATATCCACAAAGTAAAAGAAATCTCGCTTATTGAAAGCTTTTATGAGATGGTATTTTCCAGTACTTCGGTACTGTTGTTCCTGTCTCTTTATTATATTATCGATGAGCGGATCCCACAAGCTGCCTTTTACTGGCAGAAATACCAGAACATTATCTTACTTTTATTTCTGGTATTTTCTGTATTTATGACAAACTGGTTCGATATCCTGTTCGTTCCGTTAACTGCAATTCCGACCAGACAAAAGGCGTCCGTGCGGCTGATCTCTGCCTTTTATATTATTCTGATCTTATTATATATCAAGTTCATCTACCATGATTCGAACTATGATTCACTGATCATGTATTTTATCACACTGGCAGTCGGCCGTTTCCTGTACTTTGATTCTACACTGGAAGATATCAAAGAAACACTGCAAGGTGTCGCAAGAAATCTGCCGCTTCTGGTACTGATGGGAAGTTATTCCGCCATCGTATGCTGGTATGGATTCCACTGTGGATTCCTGTTGACTTCCAACGGTGTGATCCTTAGTACGCTACTGGCGCATCTTTTTATGGATGTATCGATTTTTGTGCTGGATAAGACGCAGTTGGTGAAATTATTTATTTAACCTACTTTTTCATTTTTTTCAATATAAGCAGGTTACAAATTATAACGCACATTATTTCCATAATTACAATACTTCCTGCAATCGCTCCTACCGGATAATGAAAGGTAAAATAAGAAAGCTGTTTTCTCATATAAACGTTGATTCCTTTTAGTATGATTGATCCAACTGACGCTACAAGGCCTGCGACAAGCAGTACATAATAGCTGCCTTCCAGCAATAACAGCTTTCTTTCCTGCCGGCGTGTCATTCCAATCTTTCTCATAATCTCCAGCTCTTTTTTCCTGCCCACAATTCCCGTAAACATAATATTAAAATAATTAACCAGTCCGACACACAATAATATTACACTGATACTTCCGAACATAATTCTGTTTCCATGGATGTAGTCTGCATTTTTCTGCATAAGATCTGATCTTGCAATGTAGAAAATGCCTGCTTCTCCTTCGCCGTACGGGCTTGTCTGTGTATTGCTTTTCCGCCGCTGATTTTCTGCCGAAAGAATCTTCTGGATTTCATGCATAATCTTTTTTTCTTTCTTTTTCTCTACGTTTAATTCCATGCAAAATGTCTTTTTCTTCGTAGATAAACGGTTAAATCCTTTTTCACTGACCAGATAATAGATATCTCCTTCTGCACCATGCCAGGTCTGGTGGATCTCCGGGAAGCCATCTGCCTGATTATCCAGATAGCCGCTTAACGTATATTCTGTAGACGGCGTTTCTGCCTTTATTTTCTCATCTTCCTTATCCCTTTCTTTGTCCGTCATGGAATTCCACCGGATGCATGCTTCTTTGTTCTTTAACGGAGATAAACATACCGTTTCTCCCACTGCTTTTTCTGCCTGTTTTTCCTGCTTTTGTGACAGCTTATGATCATGGATGATCATTACTCCTGTTCCGTTTTTCAGACTGTCCATATCGACTTTCAGCTTGTTTTCCTCTACATATGTTTCTAATGCTTTTATCTCATTTTCGCTGACAATCTGAACGGTATCAGCATCCAGGCCTTTGATCATCTTTGCCCCGGAAGCATAATCAATACTGATTTCTTCCGCATATTCTACATTGTTTCCCAGATAAGTATCCTCTTCCAGCGGGCGTATTCCATCTCTGGATATGACGGAAAGCACGTATGCTCCTTCGGTTATGTAGGATTCCTTCTTCTTCACACCGTCAAGATTCCATAATTGTTTCCGCACTTTTTTTGATATCGGTGAAAACTCATCGTAGTCATTGTCATATAATAATTCGAAATTATTTCCTTCTGATCTCAGTGGATCTTGATCCGGCGACTGTGTCTGATATTCTGTCCCGCTTCCCTCTTTTTTTGCAGACTCACTGAATTCCCCTGCGATCAGGAAATCCGGTCTCTGATTAATGATATTCGCATAATCACTTCCATCTGTGATCACCATGACAATCAGGAACATTTCTATTCCGAGGAACAATGAACTAACTGTAATGACAAATCCCAGCCTGTATCTTGTGACGTTCTTCCATGCCATAAAGCACAGTTCCTGTGTTTCGCTTCTTTTTTTCTTGTTTAAGACTGCTCCTTTATCTGCATGACCTGCTTTTCCATGCTGTTGTTTCTTGCTTCTCTTCTGCTCCGTGTAATGCATTCCCTCTATACAGGTTCTGTTTACAGTCTGCCAGATCACCTGTTCCGATGCACCCAAGATTACCAACAACGTGAAGACTACCGCTAACAACAAGATTTCCACCCGAAAAATCTGCAGTTCTTCTGCACCTCCATATCCATTCAGATACTGTCTGCCCAATAGTTGCGGTATCAGATATCGCAATAACACAACCGACAAACCTATACCTGCAATACCTCCCGGCACTATCGTCCGCATGATCTGCCGGATATAGATCTTACGGAGCTGCTTTTTCGTTGTACCGATCGTATGGAGCAGCGCCATCTGACGGATATCGCCTGCCATGGAGATCTGCATCACATTGTAGACAAGCAAAAACATTCCGCAGATAATCACAACTGCCTCCACTGCTGCCATCCCGTAACTTCCTGTCACCTCTTTTACAGCCCGGTTCTTCGCTGTATCTGTCGCAATGATCTGTTGGGAATTGTCTTTCATCGGTACATCTTCATATAATTTTTCTTCTGTATCTTTCCAGTCCATGTCATTCGCCGGACAGATCAGAATATCCGAACCCTCTTTAATATCATAACCCCAGTCCTTCAGTTTCTTTTCTGACACATATCCGATTGCTTTGCTTCTTCCATTATCTTCTGTATAAGCACTGTACCAGCCTGATAATTTGAACTCTTCTTTTTCTGTCTGAAAAAAGCTGATCGATATATCAAGTGCTATCTTCATCCCTCTTTTCGGATTATCAATTCCAAGCTTTTTTAATGTCTTTACCGGAAGCATGATTTCCTGCTGCTTTTTGGGATAGGTTCCATGGACACCGGTATAGGCGGGCTTCATCATCTTTTCCCATGCAGTCTGATCCAGCACTTGTATGGAACAGATAGATTCTTTCTTTCCGGATTCTGTGGCTTCACCCATTTTCATTCTTCTTCCGGTTTCTCTTACATATCCTAAGGAACGTGCTTTTTCATATTGCTGCTTTGTTCCCTCTTCTATGTAAGTGGATGCCGTTGTTCCATCCATCCGAATATTTTTCGTATATTCTGCATTTATTTTTCCGTAAGCCGTGCCAAAGACAAATGTCAGTGTAAGAATGCATAAAATGACTGCTCCCATAAGAATCCGGTTTCTGCCTTTATTACATTTTCTGATTGCTTCCGAAAGCAGCCGGATCACGTTCGTATTATTGTTCGGTGTAAATCCATTCATTTCATTACACCTCCGCATTGTATAATTTCCCGTCTTCTACGCGCAGGATACGGTCTGCCATCTGTGCGATTGCTTCCTGATGGGTCACAACAATCACCGTCTGGTGGAATCTTGCTGCACAAGTCTTCAACAATGAAATTACTTCCATACTTGTGACAGAGTCCAGATTTCCTGTTGGCTCGTCACACAAAAGTACTGCCGGCTTTACCATTAACGCCCTTGCAATTGCCACTCGTTGTTGTTGTCCGCCGGACAGTTCTTCCGGGAGATTCTCTAACTTTTCTCCAATCTTTAACGTTCTGACAATATCTTCCAGCAATTTTTCATCAATCTCTGCACCGTCCAGTCTGAGCGGAAGTACGATATTCTCATATACATTGATAACAGGGATCAGATTATACTGTTGAAATACGAATCCGATATTCCTTCTCCTGAATATCGTGCGTTCATCTTCCGTCATATCTTTCAGACTGTTGCCGCGTATCCAGACGCCACCTGCAGTGGGTTCATCCAGGCCGCCCAGGATCTGAAGTAATGTCGTCTTCCCGCTTCCTGATGTACCGATGATTGCCAGGAATTCCCCTTCTTCTACGGACAGACTCACTCCGTCCAGCGCATGGACTTCGTAATTATCTGTCACATAATATTTCTTTAATCCTGCTGCTTTTATCATTTCCATAAGATTTTTTCTCCTTGCTTATAATTGTGTCCGTTTCGTATCGGAACTTTCACTTGTCTCATACAGCATACAGGACAAATCTAACAAACTTCTAACAGACTGGAAGATTTATCTCGATCATCAGACCTTTTTCCGAATATCTGTTTTTTGCAATCATAAATCCGCCATGAAGGCCGATAATTTTTCTCGCCAGATAAAGTCCGATTCCATAACCTTTCTGTGTGGTCACGTTCTTTCCTCTGTAGAATCTCTGGAAAATCTTATGCTCTTCTCCCTTTTCAATTCCAAGCCCATTATCTTTTACAGTAATCTTTGCATGCATTTCATTCTTCTGGATTCTCATTTCTATGATTCCGCCAGGCCGGCTGTATTTCACGGCATTATCCAGAACATTATCGATTGCTTCCCCAATCCAGTTGGCATCATGCGGACAGTTGACTTCTTGCGGCAGCTCTATCCTAAATGCAATCTGTTTTTCTTCTGCCCACTTTTGAATTCTTCCAAGACAGTTTCTCACGGTCTTTAACAGATCTGTCTCTTCTTTTCGTACCTGAATCATGTTCTGCTCAAGTCTGGACATCTTCACGAATCCTTCTGTCAGGAATTCCAGTTGTTGTTCTCCGGATCTCATTGCATTTAGATAGTTATCCACATTTTCATCCGTCTTTGTCCTGGTTTTACTCCATTCTTCCTCTAATAATTCCTGATATGTCCTGATATTGGCAAGGGGTGTCCGCATCTGGTGTGCAATCTCTGAAATCAGCTTCTGAATCTCATCTTTACTCTTCTCCGCAGCTTCTGTCCGTCCATTTAACATTTCCTGGATCCTTACCAGTCTGGATTCCAGTCTTGCATATAATGTCTCTTCCCCTGCTTTTGTTTCCCGGATCTTTTCCTCTCGCAATATCTTTTCCATACATTCTGCCAATAACTTAAGTTCTTTCTGTCTGCATTTTCCCTGATAAACATATATGGCAGTTCCACCCAGAATTACTCCTGCCGTTACTGCCACTACGATTATTATGATATTCATTCTTTTCTCTTCCTTTTTGTATCTGCCATTACTTTTTCAGACGCACTCCAGCTTGTATCCCAATCCAAATACATTTTTCAGATATATCGGTGATCCTGCATCTGTTTCTATCTTTTTCCGCAGCCGGTTGATCGTAACACTGACGGTATTATCCACTACAAACTGGCCATCCAGTCCCCATACATATTCCAGGATATTTTCTTTCGTCAGTACATTTCCCTGATTGTACATCAGATATTCCAGTAACTGATATTCTCTGGCTGTAAGGATAATTTCCTTTTCGTTCTTGTATACTTGCTTCTTATCAGGAAATAATATTATTTCTCCGCATGCCAGTTGTTTTTCTCTGTTGTTCCGTCCGATCACTGCCTCTATGCGCTTTAGAAGCACTTTCATGGAAAATGGTTTTACCACATAATCGTCTGCTCCTGTGTCAAATGCTGTCAACATATCCGTTTCTTCGTCTCTTGCCGTCAGAAAAATGGCCGGTATCTCTGTGTTTTCCCGAATCTTTTTGTAACATGCAAGTCCATTGCCGTCCGGAAGTCCAATGTCAATGAGAAGAAGGCTCTCACTGCCTGTAATTGTAGTAAGAGCCTCTCGTTTTGTATATGCGGATACGGTCTGATAGCCTGCGTTTTGCAGTGCTGTTTTGAGTGCCTGATGTAATAATGTGTCGTCTTCTATAATTCCAATCGTCATATATTTTCTCTCCGATCACTACGTTCTTTCCATATATTTTTCCGTGTGTTTATTCATCCATATCAGTACGCCAACGCAGATAATGATTGAGATTATCGATCCTGCCGGTGCCGCACAGCCCATCGGGAATAACGTATCCGGGAAATGCGTTGCCGCATAATAAGACAGTGGGATTCTCGCACATATGATAGATATGGAATTGTGGATAAATGATACGATAGACAAGCCATATGCATAAAAATATCCGCTTAAGCAGAAATGTACTCCTGCAAATACGCAGTCCCATGCATAACTTCGTAAATACTGTCCTCCAAGTATCTGTACTGCCCCGTCATTCGTGAATAGTCCAACAAACGGAACAGATACAAACTGCACAATCGTTGCCGCAACTAATCCATATCCTACTGTCATACATAATACATACCGCAATGTCAGGCGTGCACGGTCATGCTTGCCTGCACCAATATTCTGCGATGCCAGTGCCGATATCGTTGACAACATAGAAGACGGTACCAGGAACAGGATCCCTATGATTTTTTCCACAATACCTACCGCCGCCGCATCATTTAATCCACGCTGGTTGGCAAATATTGTGATTGCAATAAACGATATCTGGATAAATCCATCCTGCAGTGCAACCGGCACACCGACTTTCAATATGTTTTTCATCGTATGTCTCTTCGGACGAAGATCCGATTTTCTTAATTTGATCCCTGTGCCCTTTTTTATGACCACGGTAAGTGAAGCAATGACACTGACTGCCTGTGCGATGGTCGTTCCAAGTGCTGCTCCGGCCGCATCCAGTCCCATGACTCCGATGAACAGATAATCCAGACCGATATTCGCTGCGCATGCTACTGCAATAAAGTACATCGGACTTTTGGAATCACCGATTCCACGGAAGATTGCACTGATAATATTATAAGCTGTAATAAAAGGAATCCCGATAAAGCAGATTGTCAGATAACGGATCGTTCCTTCTACTGCCTCGGCCGGTGTCGACATCACACTGACGATCGGTCTGACTGCCGCCAGTAATACGATCATAAGTATGATCGCAATTCCCATGAACATCGTTGCCGTGTTTCCAATTGTCTCCGATGCTTTCTTATAATCTTTTGCACCGATGCAGCGCCCGATCATAACCGTCGCTCCCATCGCAAGCCCTACGATCATAACTGTCAGCATATGCATGATCTGGCTTCCGATCGATACCGCCGTCGTACTGCTGACCCCGCCAAACTGACCGACAATAAATAAATCTGCCATACCATATAACGTCTGTAAAAAGTACGATAACAGATATGGCAGTGAAAAATAAATGACTGTCTTAAATACACTTCCTGTTGTTAAATCTCTCTCCATGTTGTAACGTCCTTGTCTTTAGAAATACTCATTCCATAATTCTATTCCTATTAACCTGGTAAATCAACTTTTCAGGAAGATTTTTGTGAAAGAGAGTGATTACTTTTATGATACTAAACCGCAAGGAGCCCCATCGTCCGCAATATGAATATCGTCACAAACAACGTAAATATCGAAAGCACCGATGAGAACACAACCAGCTGCCCGGCAAGCTGTCCATCCGCTCCCGCCTGCTGCGCCATGATATAGCTGGATACTGCAACCGGCGTCTGATATGCCAGCACCCCGGACAACAGGTCCGCATCCCGGTAACCCATCATAACCACCATCGGAATCATGATAAGCGGTAAAATTACCAGCTTGATCGTCAATACCACAAATGCTGTTTTTAAGTTTCCTTTTACTTTTGAAAAGTCCAGATCACCACCCAGAATCATAAACGCAATCGGTGTTGATAATTTGGCCAGATCCTGAACCGTTGTATCGACAGCTGTCGGAAGTCTGATCCCAAGAAGTGAAAATATAATCCCTAATACCGAAGATATGATCAGTGGATTCTTTATAATATCCAGAATGATCTTTTTCCAGTCATTTTCCCTTTTTTCGCCGAAGATTGACAGCGCGACTACTGCAAGGAAATTATACATCGGTACCAGGATGGCACTTAAAATTGCCGCTGTCGTCGTACTTTTCGGTCCATACATATTCTGTACGACTGCAACTCCGAAGATCACATAATTGCTCCGGAAAATTCCCTGGATAACTACACCCTGCTGATTTTCCTGTGTTACGATCCTTGGAACGATCAGACACAACAATACGAACAGTATCAGAAGTCCCCCTGCTGCCCAGATGCACAGCCTGATCCTGCTATGTATCTCAGAACCGATATCACTCTGGTAGACATTGTAGAATAACATACATGGTAAAAATATCTTAAACACAATGGCATTTGCCTGTTTTGTAAGCTTTCCGTCCGCCAGAGATGTATAATTGACCAGAAAATATCCTAATACCATAAGAAAAAATACCGGTGCAATTACATTAAACGATACAATTATATTATCCAAATTTCTCACTTCTCTCATTCTTAATAAATGCTGTATTTTCCTTTGGAATCTACAGCATTATACTTTTTATTTCTGTATATTTTCCAAATATTTACACATGAAATACGTACTCATCCAGACGCTCGAATGCTTCTTTTACTCTGCCAAGCGGTAATGCAAGATTCATACGGATTCCATATTTCTGGTGGAACGGTCTTCCGTCCTGCCATGCAACGCCTACGTCCCATCCTGCTTTTAACAGCTCATCCAGTGACTTATAATTTTCCTCACACCAGTCTTCGCAGTCCAGGAACAACATATAAGTTCCCTGCGGCTTACTTACTTCAATTCCTCTGTAGTAGTCACGGATATGATTCACTGCATAATCAACATTTTCAGATAATACCTGGCAAAGCTCATTGACCCAGGTATATCCTTCTGCCTCGTAAGCCCCGATCAGCGCATGCATAGATAATACATTCATTGTATTATAATGTGATTTTCTTGATTTTGCCTCCACCCGGTCACGCAGCATTTTGTTGAAGATTATATGATAACTTCCTACCAGACCTGCCAGGTTAAATGTCTTACTCGGTGCATACAATGCAATCGTACGGTTTCTTGCATCCGGACTGATCGACTGTGTCGGAATGTGCTGGCTGCCTTTTAAAATCAGATCTGACCAGATCTCATCTGCGATCACTACACATTCATTGTTCTTATATACTTCCATCGCCTCTTCAATCTCTCGGCGCTCCCATACACGTCCGGTCGGATTATGCGGACTACAGAAGATTGCTACATGGATGTTATTTGCCTTTAACTTGGCATCCATGTCTTCATAATCCATCCGCCAGATTCCTTTTTCGTCTTTTTTGAGCGGACTGTGTACAATCTTGTATCCATTCTCTGTGATGCATTTGGTGAATCCGATGTAAGTCGGGCTGTGAAGAAGTACGGCATCTCCCGGTGCGGCAAAAGCTGTCAGAGCAGAGATTACTCCGCCTAATACTCCGTTCTCATATCCGATATATTCCGGCATCAGTCCTTCTACATTATTGCGGATCTTATGCCAGCGTATGATCGAATCATAATACTCTTCCACCGGACTGAAATATCCATATGCCGGATGTGCTGCCCTGTCCATGATCGCTTTTGGAATCGTTGGGACAGTTTCAAAGTTCATGTCTGCCACCCACATCGGGATCACATCAAATCCGTCTTTTGGCGGTTCCGGTGCAAATCCCGGATTCTTTCCAAGTCCGTCTACTGCAATCGCATCTTTTCCATGCCTGTCTATAATCTTTGTAAAATCATATCTCATATCTTTCTCTCCTGTTTCCCGAAAACGATCTTCCACCGGCGCCTGCCGTCTGATCGCTATTTTTTTGAAAATACCCACATCGCTTTTATCTGGTCTTTGATATTGGCAAATACCCATGTTGCTTTCGAATTCTTTATGCTGAACGGATCATTCACTTTCACATTGCCATTCTCATAACCTGTCAGTACGATAAAATGTCCAATCTTGGTAAAATCTCCCGGACCGACACTGCATATGATCGGATGTCCCTGCGAAAGTTCTAAAGCTACCTGCTCTTCTGACAAAAAACCTGCAGTACTGTTAAGATTCCAGTTTGCTCCGGCTTCATCCATGAATCTCCAGTACGTGTTATTCTCTTCGTCCACATAACCATGTTCCGTTCCGTAAGCAGCTACCTTTGCCGGAGTGATCGACGCATCCTGATTCAGTCCGGCTGCTACCATCGCCATACAGGTCGGTCCGCATCCACTTGCCGCTACTATACTGGTTCCGTATGGAGCATACCCCCATCGTTCATCCCACTGCAAAAGTTCCGGTATCCCTCCCTGCGAAAGATCTTTTCCTATCGTATCTGCATACGGCTTATCTTTTTTCTTTTCATAATCGGCCACAAAATCTACTGTTTCCACATTTTTATCCAACAGTTCGATCACATTTTTCGGATATCCGTGTTCCGTTGCCTGCTTTCGTATACGTTCCAATTTCTGTTCGGCAGTTTCCGGCTTTGACTTTACTTTTGCCGCCTCTTTTTTATCCTGCTTTTCTTTTCTGAGCTCTTCTGCTTTCTGTTTTTCTTCTACACATTCACGGTGCAGACTATAGCCAGCAAAAGCAGCAGTTATTACTGCTGCTATCACACCGACTACTGTTATACGCCTTAATATCTGATTTCTTCTTGCACCTTTTGAAAGAGAAGTTCTTGGTCGTTGTTCTACGTTATTAGTCTCCTTCATCTATCAATTCAGTCCTCTTAATAATAATCTATTTTCTCGACATCGTTCTTAATTATACAACAGCATTCCAGCGGATACAACTTATCATTTCCTTAATATTGATTCTGACTTTTCGTATTTGTGTCGTTTTTTTATATAATTATGACTTTTTTCAATTTTTTTTCATTTTTTACTTGCTTTTTACATTTTACCATGATATCATACTACTTGTCTTAAGGACACGTCAAATAACGGGGTGTGGCTCAGCTTGGCTAGAGCGCCTGGTTTGGGACCAGGAGGTCGCAGGTTCGAATCCTGTCACCCCGATTTATAATGTATTATGCGGGTGTAGTTCAATGGTAGAACACTAGCCTTCCAAGCTGGATACGTGGGTTCGATTCCCATCACCCGCTTTTTTCATGCTCTATTTTAGATTTATCTGGCGGCTTCTTTCGAACCGCATAGCGACAAACAACGAACCCTGTCATCTTCCGGGTGTCTTCACTAACTTTATGTGAAGCCACCTGAAAAATGACAGGGTTCGTTATTTTTCCAAATTGTTCCCTGTGCCCTAATCTATTTTCTTTTTCAAAAATGCAAATACAGAACCGAGCAAAATATAGATATCTGCCAGATTGGCGGTTATATTGCCCAGTATTTTGTGACTGGATTTAATACCGATATAATCCACTACCTTTCCTCTGACAACACGGTCATAAGTATTGCTTAAAGCTCCTGCGCTTAAGAATGTCAGGGCTATCTTACTAAGCATATGCCCTTCCCTAAAAGCTTCTATAATTGTCAGAAGTCCGATCGCTGCTGTCGTCATCACCGACGCTTTCTTTACTTTTTCCGGTTCGGAATCCATAGAGTTAAATGCAAATCCTTTATTATATACTTTTCTGATCAGAATCCCTGTCCCACAGAGACTTTTTTCTTCCGTCTCGCTTACATTCTCTTCTATGTACTGTTTTACAGCCATATCAAGAGCGAACAGTGTTCCGACCGCACCGGGTATGCGTGTACGCATTTATACTTCTCCCTGGATCTTTACGATCTCTTCTTCCTGTTTTTCTATCTCTTCGTCACGTTTTTCTATCTCTTCGCAGAGCGTTACATAATCCATGTCTGACACTTCTCCACTCTGGAATTTTTCATATACCATACGTCCGATATCTGCAAGATCTCTTTCATTCGCTCTCTTTAACGAACGAACATTGCTTTTAATCTTCTGGATTTCCAGAGTATCTCCTGTCTTCTTTGTGATGTCACTAGCAACATCTGAAACCATTCTGCCGAATTCTTCAAAAAAATCTGCCATTAGTATCCTCTCCTTATCTCGTTCTTCTTTACAGCTGTCTTAAAATATCCAATGATCGGTACAAATTCATCGTCCCATATCCCCATTGTGTATTCGGATATTCTATTCCCGGAAGCTTTTGTGTTCCCATCACGATAATATTTCTGACCTGACTGGACGACACTCCTCTTGCCCCCGGCTGCTCACTGATCCATTCCATGATCAGGGCACATCCGCCTGCTGCAATCGCTGTTGCGGCGCTCGAACCGGTCCGATTCTTAAATTCCCCGCCAGGTACTGCTCCTGTGACCGCTTCTCCCGGCGCAGCATAATCCGGTTTTATTTTTTCATCTCTAGTATACCCCCTGCCCGAATTAATATCAACTCCATTCTCCCTGCTGTTATAAAAAGCCACAGTCATTGTATTTCTTCCTCCTGAAGGCTCTGTAAATGTAGTGTCGGGATTTGATTCCAGAAAATATACCTCTCCCTCCAGGAATTCTTCCATCGGAAGCCATATGTGAAAATCTCCGGTTGTCTGCATCGCCGGCTTTATATCTATTTTCCATATTCCGGGAACCGCATTCTGAAACCTTATAAATACCAGCTGTGCATCATTATTCCTCTGTAATAATCTGTATTCCACAGTAATCGTTGTCCGTTCAAATGTAAATAAAAAATCAAACAGATACCCCAGACGTATCGGAATCATCCCCGTACGCTCTCCAGACGGCGAAGTAACCGACACCATTACGATATTCGGAAGTGTACTCCATAATTCAACGGCAAAAGACTGTGTCCCTTCTCCTACCCGGATTTCTGCTGTCCTCATATCCTGTGCATCCGTAAAACGGTTAAAATAATGATGTCTTCTGGCCGCCTCATTGCCTGTTCCGACTACAACACACCTGTTTCTTACCGTCGCATAAATGTCCAATATATCTGCCAGAATAGAATCTCCGTTATGTCCTCCAAAGCTTGTTCCGATGGCTACACAGATCACTAACGGCATTCCCTGTTTTCTTGCCAGGTCATTCAGATAGCGGAGTCCCAGCATAATATCATTTTCCTGATAACATACGGCATCCTGTGCTATTGCGAAAAATTCTTTCAGATAATTTTTTGCCGGCTTTAATTTGACCATTGCAATAGAAGCCTCCGGTGCGGCCCCGAGAAACTGTTTTCCAACTTCTGCTCCTCCTGCAGCCGCACTTGCAACAAATGTTCCATGTCCGTCTGTATCCACACTCGGTACTATCTGAAGCGGATCCTCCGATCTAAGTGCTGCATTGATCATTTCTTCCGTATATTCCGTTCCATAATAAAGCCCCTGTGGTGTTCTTCCCGTCTGAATCGTCTGATCCCAGATTCCCACAATCCGTGTCGTCCCGTCCAGATTGCGAAACACACGATTCTGATAATCTATCCCGGTATCTAAAAAGCCGATCATGATCCCATCCCCCATCAGCTGAAGTGTCGGATAGTTCTGCAATGTAATAATTCCCGCTGCATCTAACGGCTGCATATCCAGAAGTGTATAACATTTTGGGATCGTACTGTACCAATATTCTCTGAACGATAATGGAAGCAGAATCCTTCTGTCTACAGATACACTTTTATATCCAAAATCCATCTCCTGAATACACGCATTTTCCGGATTCACTTCCTTAAGTTCCTCATCTCTGTATAATGGAATAATAAAATCCCAGTAATCTTCGGAAATAATCTTTTCTTTACAGTTCTCTTCCAAATCAAAAAAACCTTTCATATACATTTGTTTTATGTATATGAAAGGTTCCCTGTCATTCATTAATCTTTTATTATGAATTCGTATTCTGGTTCAGCATACGTTCAATAATGTCTACCGACTCTTCAATACCATAACTTGCACTGTTAAAACAGATATCATAGTTCATAGCATCTCCCCATTTCTGACCGGTATAATAATTGTAATATCTTGCATGTTGACGATCCAGCTTTTTAAGCAGACGTACCGCTTTCTTATGATCCAGATCATTGACCTCCATAATACGACGCACACGCTGTTCGAACGGTGCCGTAATAAAAATACTGATATGTGGAATATGGTTATTCGCAAGTATCACATCTGCACATCTACCCATTACAATAAAATCTTCTTCTTTTGCCATTTTGCAGATCAGGTCACTCTGATTGAAGAAGATCGCGTCTTCTCTTGTCAATCCATGATAGCGGTCAAAGTCTTTCAGACGCTCTTTGATCGTCCTTCCGGATCCCTGATATTTGTTCTCGATCAGATCCGTTCCCAGATCCGCCACATCTGTCACAGAATCCTTCTCCGCATCCAGTCTTCTTAATACTTCATTAAAGATTTCTGCATCATAGTAGTTGATTCTAAGTGCATCTGCCAGTGCAAATCCAATATCATTTCCGGCACTTCCCTGCGTTCTTCCGATACAAATAATAAGATGATCGTCTTTTGAAAACTTCTGACGCAGATTCGCTGTATTCAACTTCGCCCTGTTTTCATCCAGAATTTCAACCTTACCGAAACTTGCAGGAAGCTCTGCTATTTCCTTTAATATCTCATCGTATTTTTTCATCAGTCTGGAACGGTCTTCATCCTTTCGGATCGTACGTGCCATGTTACTGATCAATGCCAGCTCACTTCTAAGAAGATGTCCCTGCGGCTTGGTACGCATCAGCATAACCAGATTGTTCACACAGGTACGTTTATCTCCTGTAAAGGTACGGCCCAGAGAAGATCCTACACATTCATATACTTCTCCGTCCAGATCATAGATCCGTTCTGCAATGTCATAATATTTATTCTTATTCTCCTGCATTTTCCGCACCCCCTTCTATAAAAAGAATATCAACATATCGATAATAAATACCGGTATCAAAAATGTCAGTGACCATGCCATATATCCAAAGAACGACGGCATACGCACACCGTTTTCATCCGACATAGATTTTACCATAAAGTTCGGTGCATTTCCTATATATGTATTTGCTCCCATGAATACAGCACCACACGAGATTGCCTCCAGCATCTTAACCGGAACAGCACCAAGCGTTGTTGCCACACCGCCCTTGAATCCAAGTGCTCCTGCTGTTGTAAGGAACACAAGATATGTCGGCGTATTATCAAGAAAACTTGACAGAGCTCCTGTAGCCCAGAACATCTGGAATGGTTTGCTGATTCCAAGCTCCGCTCCATTCGCTTTCAGGATCATAAGTGCCGGCTGCATAGTAATAAAGATTCCGATAAACAGAACCGCAACTTCCTGGATTGCACCCCAGGTAAAGTGGTTACGGATACGGACTTCTTCGTTCGTCGTCTTAAACGATAAGAATGCAGCCAGAAGGATGATCACAACCTCAATTATTGACGGAAATCCAAGTGTAACTTCTCCAAGGATATGAAGTCCTTTTACGGTTCCGTCTGCATTCTGGAATGCGGACATTCCCGGAAGTGTTCCACTTAAGATCACGGCTCCGACGATCATCGCTACATAGATAAGATTATGAAGTCCTACAATTTTAAAATGTGTTCCCGGCTCTCTGATATCCGGTTTTCTTCCTTCTGCAATATCTTTTCTGTATGCTCTTCTGTCCAGGAAATAGAATATCACCAGAAGGATCACCATATTAAAAACCAGAATATGGAATAACTTCATACTCCAGAAAAAAGGTACCCCACGCATGAATCCCATCAGAAGCGGCGGATCTCCGATCGGTGTCAGACATCCTCCCATATTAGAGATCAGGAAGATAAAGAAGATCATGATATGACTCTTTCTCTTTCTCCATGAATTCATCTTAATAAACGGACGTACAAGAAGCATACTTGATCCTGTAGTTCCGATCACACTGGAAAGCAGTGTACCAAAAACAAACAACGCCGTATTAATCCTCGGTGATCCGGCAAATTCACCGTCAATCGTAATGTTACCTGCTACACAGAATAATCCAAACAGTAAAACGATAAATGTCAGATAATCATTTACCACACATTCCAGAACAGTCTCACTCATTGTAAATATTCCATATTTCGCTGTAAAAGGAATAATAAACAAAATTGACCAAAATGCAACTGCCAGCGGCTGATGTTTTTCCCACCAGTCCGGCTTGAACAGCGGCATTACCGCAATACTAAGCAACAGCCCTGCAAAGGGTATGCAGAGCCAGATTGGAATAGCTGATAATTCCCCCATCGCTGTCTTTCCTCCATTCTTTTCCTAGTAAAAAAATTATATAATAGTTTATATGTAAAATGTATTATTGAAGTCTTGGTACTTCCTGACCTCTCAACATAATTACCGGTCCTCCGGTTCCTTCGATATATTCCTTCGTGATGATAACCTCTCCGATATTGTCATCCTTCGGGATTTCATACATGATATCCAGCATGAATTCTTCAATGATCGCACGAAGTGCTCTTGCTCCGGTATCTTTCTTCAATGCCTTCTTCGCAATTGCATGAAGAGCATCGTCATTGAATTCCAGTTTTACCTCATCCAATGCCAGCAGTTTCTGATACTGTTTTAATATTGCATTCTTAGGTTCTTTTAAAATCTCTACCAGCATCTCTTCACTCATACCCTGTAACGTGAACACGATCGGCAGACGTCCTAAGAACTCAGGAATCATTCCAAATGCACGTAAATCTTCTGTTGTTACTTTCTTCAGTATCTCTTTGTCGTTATTATACTTGTCTCTTAAGTCTGCTCCAAAACCAATTGCTGCCTGTTTGGTCAGACGCTCTTTGATGATTCCGTTAAGATCCGGGAACGCTCCGCCGCAGATGAAGAGAATATTTCTTGTATTCACGGTTGTAAGCGGAACCATGGCATTTTTACTGGTTGCGCCGACAGGTACTTCTACATCGCTTCCTTCAAGAAGTTTTAACATTCCCTGCTGTACCGACTCACCGCTTACGTCTCTCTGACTTGAATTCTTCTTCTTTGCGATCTTATCGATCTCATCGATAAAGATGATTCCCTGTTCTGCCTTCTCTACATCATTATCTGCAGCTGCAAGCAGTTTGGAAACCACACTCTCAATATCATCTCCGATATATCCGGCTTCCGTAAGTGAAGTCGCATCTGTGATCGCAAGCGGTACATCCAGAATCTTTGCCAGTGTTTTTACCAGATACGTCTTACCGGAACCTGTAGGTCCGATCATGAGCATATTGGACTTTTCAATCTCAATATCATCCATAGAATCAGTAGCCACACGTTTATAATGATTATAAACAGCTACAGACATAACTTTCTTTGCATATTCCTGACCTACCACATACTCATCCAGTTTTGCCTTGATCTTATGTGGTGCCGGAAGATTCTTGATATCTACTAATGGTTTATATTCTTCGCCCTCTTTTTTCTTTTTGATCTTCTGCTGCTTTGGAATACTCTGTTCCATATCAGCCATATTAAATACCTGTACTCCCGGAATATTCATCAGCTGACTGTAATCAATCGGGCCATTTGACATTGCATCAAAGCTTTTCTGCATACAGTCATTGCAGACACAGATATGATTCGGAAGTTCAATCATTTTTCCTGCAACGCTCTCTGGACGTCTGCAGATAAAGCAGACTTTTTCATATCCATCGTCATTATTTTGTTTCTTATTATCTGTATCAGATGTATTCTTTATTGTCTCAACCTCTACATCTTCTACTTTTTCAATTTCCTGATTGTTATTATCATCCTGATTTGCCATTATTCTCTCCTTCTTAACGTAGTTTACGCATTTCACTCTGACTTTTATCCTGCTTTTATGCTTCCCCCTGATTTACCAGTTCCAGAAATGTCTCTTCTGAAATAATCGGTATTCCCAGCTCATTCGCTTTTTTATTCTTGGATGACGTACTCGTCACATCATTATTGATCAGATAGTTTGTCTTTGATGTGACTGATCCAGTCACTTTTCCACCCAGACTTTCAATCAGCTCTTTTACTTCTCCACGATTGGCAAAATGCTTTACGCTTCCGGTAATTACAAAATTAACGCCTTCAAAAATCTGCTGTTTTGTTACAGTCTCTTCCGGAATGGTCAGCTCATTTAAAAGCCTTCTGAAATTCTCCACATGTTTTGCATCTGCAAAATATCCGACGAACGCTTTTGCCAGAACCTCTCCGACTCCCTGAATCTCATTTAATTCTTCTTCCGAAACCTTCAGAAGAGATTCTACATCATATTTTAATTCTCTGCAAATAACTTTTGCATTGGCAAGTCCGATTCCTGCAATTCCCAGAGAATAAATGACTCTCGGCAGGGTCGTCGTTCTTGCCTTTTCTATACTTTCTGTCAGTTTTTTATATGATTTTTCTCCGAATCCTTCCATCTTTTGAATTTTTTCTTTGTATTGATCCAGATGGAAGATGTCTGCAAATGTATGAATATATCCTCTGGAAATAAATTTTTCCAGTGTTGCTTCTGATAATCCTTCTATATTAAGTGCATCCCTGCTGACAAACAGTGCAAATGATTTGACGTGCTTCGCCTGACATTCCGGATTCATACAGTACAATGCTTTTGCGTTGCCGACCTGCCGGATCTTTGTCTCTCCCTGACAGACAGGACATTTACACGGAATATCTTTTACTCCGCTTCTTGTCAGATTCTCTGCAATCTGCGGGATGATCATATTAGCCTTATATACTTCAATCCTGTCACCGATCCCAAGTTCCAGTTCTTCCATAATACTGATATTGTGAACACTTGCACGGCTTACTGTTGTTCCCTCAAGTTCTACCGGATCAAAGATTGCAACCGGATTGATCAGTCCGGTTCTCGACGGACTCCACTCAATCTCTCTTAATACTGTCTCTCTGATCTCATCCTGCCATTTGAACGCAAAAGAATCCCTCGGAAATTTTGCAGTTCTTCCAAGCGACCGTCCATACGCTATATCATCATATGTTAACACAAGTCCATCCGACGGGAAATCATTTTCACTGATCTTAGACGAAAATTTAGCAACTTCGTCCTCAACAGTATCTCTGGTCACCATATAATACTCCACTGTTGTAAATCCCTGTGACTTCAGCCATTCCATCTGACAGGCTCTGGAATTCTGAAAATCAACTCCGTCTGCCTGCACCAGTGTAAATGCATAGAACATTACATTACGTTTAGCCGTGATCTGGTTATTCAGCTGTCTGACAGAACCGCTGCACAAATTTCTTGGATTCTTGTACCTGGCATCTACATCTTCAATCTCCTGATTGATTTTTTCAAAATCCTTATATCCTATGACTGCTTCTCCTCTTAAGATCAGTTCTCCCTGATATGCAATCTGGACCGGCACATTTTTGAATACTTTCGCATTGTTCGTGATCACTTCTCCGACTTCTCCGTTACCTCTGGTGACCGCCTTATAAAGCTTTCCATCACGATAAGTCAGTACAACCGTCAGACCATCCATCTTCCATGATATCAGAACTTCCTGATCTCCCACAAAGTTCTTAAGTTCTTCTACTTCTTTCGTCTTATCCAGAGAAAGCATCGGGCTTTCATGTCTTTCTTTCGGCAGTTCGCTTACCACTTCATATCCGACATTTACCGTCGGACTGTTTGACAAGGTAATACCAAGCTCATCCTCAAGCTCCTTAAGTTCATCATACAATCTGTCATATTCATAATTACTCATGATCTCCTGTGCTTCCTGATAGTATGCTCTGGAAGCTTTATTCAGAAGGCTGACCAGTTCTTTCATTCTCTCGTTCTTTGACTGTCCCATATAATTCTTTTAACTCCTGTTCTGTTAATCCTCTTACCTCTCCCGGTTTCAGATTACCTAGTTCTACATTCATAATGCGGATTCTCTTCAGTGTTGTCACCTTATAGCCAAGTGCCTCACACATCCTGCGGATCTGTCTGTTAAGGCCCTGCGTCAGAATAATGGAAAATGTGTATTTTCCATTCTTTCTCACTTTACACGGCCTGGTCACCGCATCCAGGTTCTTCTCCCTGTCTCTGATATGTACTCCGCGACTCATTTCTTCTATGAACTCCGGTGTGATTTCTTTATTAACTGTGACCTTATATTCTTTCTCATGGGAGAATCTTGCACGCATCATGCCATTGATCAGATCACCATCATTGGTCATGATCAGAAGTCCTTCCGAATCTTTATCCAGTCTTCCCGCATAGGTCACGCGTAGCGGATAATTCAGGAATCTGATAATATTCTTCTTTTCCCTTTTATCTTCTGTGCAAACAATCCCAGCGGGTTTATATACCGCCAGGACTGTCTTTTTTGTCTTGCTTTTTATCCGTTTTTTCCCCACACAGACTTCCTGTCCGTCTTCAACCTTCATTCCGGGTACGGCATTTTTTCCATCCACCGTTACAACGCCGGATTCTATCAGCCGGTCCGCCTCTCTTCTTGAGCACACACCGGCTTCGCTTAAATATTTATTCAGCCTAATCATTCTGTAATACCCCGCTGATACTGTTATCTTTTACAAAAGTATTTCCATTATATAAAAATAATACACTTGTGATATTATCCTTCTTCATGACCTTTTCAATATCATCATAATAATACCTTGGATCGACAACCACAATTTCCCTGTAATAAGGTATCAGGAACGGAATCAGACTATTGGCATAAGAATCCTTGATGATCAGAAGCCTGTCTGTCGAATCTGCCGTCGTCTTGATGTCAAGGATCGGATAATTTCCGCCAAGAAAAAGTGCATATTTGTCTTTTCCTTTAAGCTTGGAAGTATCATAAAGAGTTGCCGTCTTCTTTTTTTCATTTACATTATTTACTACAGCCTCTGTTGCATTCTTAAGATTGTCGGGTGCATAGATATATATCGGTTCTTCATATCCCGTTTCATATCCGCTCGTCGAAGCCAGTGTTCCGTTAAATGCATTGGTCACCGCATAAGGCTTCATGTCAGAGGTTTTGGATGTATCAAGCTTCATGCTTTTTGAAAGAGCCTGATAACCGTAATACGCGCCAAGTGTTGTCCAGTGATGATCTGTGTGATAATAGATTTCTTCTGATCTGTGTTTTTTTAAAATATCACTGACATCCACCCATGTATAAACAGATCCCAGTGTACTGTGAATTGCTTTAAATTGCTTCTCCTGATTCTCTGTAACTGCATATCCCGGAAGTTTATCCGATTCGATATTAGCCGCATTCGGAACCAGCATCATGTACATTGGTATATCTTTATATTGTTTTTGAAACATTTTCATTGCAGACAGATTTTCTTTCATCTGATCTTCATCCGGTTTTGCAATATCCTCCAGAAGATAATGGTCTTTTCCTTTGAACACGCCATTCGCTTTTCTCTTTCCTGCCAGCAGATCCACCCTGCTTTTTAGCATTACCCAGAAATCTCTTCCCGCGAACTGATCTGATACATAGGATTCGTACTGCTCCATCCATCTTCCGCTTTCTATTCCTGAAATTGTAAGTTCCGGTCTCTGTTCCAGTGCCCGGTTCTCTGTCGCCGAGAATTCCCGGTCACCCGTTGCCAGATTCACAACACAGAAAGCGATCATCATTATGACAAATATCACCGCTGCTAATTTATTTCTATGCACTTCTCTTCTTCTTTCCCATTTTTTTCTTGACTGTCTCATTTTTACTCCTAAAATCTGAAATACAGGAACGGATTATATGTCTCTGTCACTAGATATGCGATACACAAAATGAACAGTACCGCATATACGATTCCATTCAGAAGCGTCGTATTCCACTTCTTCTGGCGCAGCATATGCTGATATCTGACATCTGTAAGCGGAGTAGAACCAATGATCAGAATGATCCACAATACCAGATTCGTTGTAAGTAGATACAGGCTTTCCCTGTCTGCCACTCCGTGTGCTCCTGCTCCAAACATCATTCCCAGATATCTGGCCGCCCCTCCAAGTGAAGGACTAAAGAATAATACCCATCCGATCACAACCAGCACAATACTGTAAATATGGCGTACAACCGAAGGGAGTTTATCCAGTACCGGTGACAGGATATATTTTTCAATGATCAGTATGATCCCGTAATACAATCCCCATGCCACGAAATTCCATGCAGCTCCGTGCCATAATCCGGTCAGAAACCATACAACCATTAGATTGAAGATATGCCGGCTCTTCGATACTCTGTTGCCCCCGAGCGGAATGTATACATAATCCCTGAACCAGCTGCTCAGAGAAATATGCCATCTGCGCCAGAATTCAGTAATACTTTTCGCTATGTACGGATAATTAAAATTCATACAGAACTCAAATCCAAACATCTTTCCAAGTCCCACTGCCATATCCGAATAACCACTGAAATCAAAATAAATCTGAAACATATAGGCAAAAGCACCAAGCCATGCACTCAGTACCGACACATTGCCCTTTCCAAGTCCGGTTACTTCCGTAAATATCATACCAGAAGTATTCGCAAGCAATACCTTTTTTGCAAGTCCACGTATAAAATACATGCACCCTTCTCCGAACTTGTCCCATGATGATTCGCGGTTTACAAGCTGCTCTTCAACATCTGCATACTGTACGATCGGTCCTGCGATAAGTTGCGGAAACATTGTTACATATAATGCAAAGTTCAGGATATTCTTCTGAACTTTAACATTTCCCCGATAAACATCTATAATATAAGACAATATCTGGAATGTATAAAATGAGATACCGATCGGCAGTGCCAGCGGATGATATGTAATATGCACCGGCAGCACCGCATTCAGTGAATCCAGCACAAAGCCTTCATATTTGAAAAATCCCAGGATTGCAATGTTCACCACAATATTGAATATAAGGCTTCTTTTTGCCAGCCTTCTGTCCGTCAGATTTCTTGCTATATCAAGTCCACTGAAATAATTGAACAAAATGGATAACAGCATCAGGAAAATATAGACCGGTTCCCCCCATGCATAAAAAATCAGACTTGCAAGCAGCAAAACCGGATTGTGGAATCTCTCCGGCAGCAGGTAATACAACACCAACACAGCCGGTAAAAATGTAAATAAAAAAACAATACTGCTAAATAACATCTTTCTAATTCCTCTGCCTTCTAATAAATACTATTCTTAAATGCGGCTTCTATGCGATCCGCATCTTTTGAAACAGCTAATAATATGTAATACCCCCTGGTTTCATCGATTGCAGAATGAAGAAGCCTGGTCTGTTTTACACCATAGCCCTCAAAACTCTTCTTCTGTGTAGACAAACGCTCCTCTACAGCCTTCTCCACATCTTCTACCTGGCTCTTATCTTTTACTTTTACTACCAGTATCTCATTTACACTCATGACATCATCCGGTATATACAACATTGTTCCGGCATAATCGTTGGCATTCAGACCATAATACTTCTTAAGGTCCTGAGAACTTCCCTTTTTCATGCCTTTCAGCGAAACAGATTTTTCAATATTCTTTTGTATCGTATCTACGGATACGGTATTATCTCCCTCTCCGGAAACCAGCAATACCACATAGGCAATCAGTGCGATCACCATCAGATACTTACATGTATTAATAATATCCAGTCTTCCTTTTCTCATTATAATCCTGCTACCTCCGCCATATGATCTACCCATCTCGTATAATAAGATGGTGACATATGGATCCCATCATCGGCATAATACTCCTGTTTTACCAGATCTGTATTATCGATGAATGTCACTTTTTCTTTTTTACATAATTTTTTCAGTTTTTGATTGAACTTTGGAACATTGGCAAATAAAGGTCTTGTTTCAATCGCCGACTGCGCCGCCGGAAGAATACAATTGACATAAATCTTCGTATCCGGCAGGGACTCTTTCAGATCCTCTATAACATTTTTATATGCTTTCACAAATCCGGACGCATTTCCATTCTGTGCTTCGATATCATTCATTCCATAGGCAAGAAACAGCACTTCCGGCTTCATCTCTTTGGCTTTTTTTATATGTTCCTCAATCTTTTTACTGCTGACTTCCGAAACTTCCGTTCCGCGGTCTGCCTGTACATTCGCCTCATCCAGCACTCCGTACTCATATAAGCCCTGTGTGATCGAATCTCCAAGGATCAGACAATCCGCAAACTTTTCGCTTACGGATCTGTTATCTGCTGCTTCTTCCTTCACACGTTCTTCCTCTTCAAGTTTCTGGATTTTTTTATTTACTTTTCCGACATCCGTACGATCCATCTCACTCAGGATCTTCCTGCCTTTCGTTGTGTCCTGCTTTGGATTATTAAGCCTTACTGCTACAACGATTCCTCCAAGCACAATGATCACTGTTGCCAGAATTACTGCAGTCCTAAGCACATGATCCTTTTCTTTTTCCGGAATCTCTGCCGGCTGTTTAGCTTCCTTCTCCTCAGAATTTTTATTATCTATTTCCAAAAAAATTCCTCTCTTCTACATTTCTTTTTGTTGATAAATATATATTCAACTTATTTTACTGTTTTTTCATTCCCATGTCAATTTATATCAATTTTTGTGCTATAATACAGATTACATTTATTTTTATCCGGAGGTTATTCCTTATGAACGTATACCAGTTATCAGCCAAAAATTGTATGTCCCATCTTCTTTTAAAGGATACTTTTGATACATTTCTCTTTATCGAAGGAGAATTCACTACATTTAATAAATTCACCATAAGCGGTTATCTCCAGGAAGACTTCTTCGACGAAAAACTGGAAGAGACTTACTCCCGCTGGGAAAAGATCCGTGACTTCTGCTTCCAGATCATCCGTGGCAAACGCACTCCTCTGAACTTCAAGATTGTCCTTGCTCTCCCGGACGATCAGATTCCTGCCTTCCTGACAGCCCACGGCCTGACCGCTTACCGCCCGGAAGACATTCAGGGACTCTACCTCAATTTCCACTACGATGGAAGCACCCTCCAATGCATCACCGGCACTTCCCTCAAAACCTTTTCTATGGATAAGTCCATCGAAACAGAATGGGATACCGAAGTAAAATCCATCTTAAAATCCAAAAATATCGAAGGCGAATACTAGAATACAAACAAAAACCATGCAACTATGGATTTCTCTTTCCACAGCTGCATGGTCTTCTTTACTTCAACTCTCTGCCAGACTTACTTCGTAAGCAGCATCATAATCTCATTACTTCTCTTTACAAACGCTGTCATCTCTTCAGGATTCAATGGCTTATGTGCCAGCATTGCCAGATCATACAACTGTTTGCAGATAATACTTGTATTCTCGCTGCCCTTATGATCAACTACATACTGAACCAGCGGATGATTTGCATTCAGGATCAGTGTACTTGTTGTACCCATATCCATTCCGCTCATGCCGTACATCTTCATCATTTCCTGCATACGGCGGTTCTCTTCAGATAATGTCATCATAGAAGCTATATTTTCATCTTTTAATTTTTCGATCTTAACATCCAGTTTCTCGTCACCAAGCTCTTTACGGAAGATTTCTACCAGGCTGTCAGATGTCTTCTGGAATGCTTCTTTTTCCTCTTCGGCAACTTCTTCTTTTGCTCCTGCTGTTACATCTGCATCAATTCTCTGGAACTTGATGTTCTGATTGCGCTGCTCTAACTGTGTAATAAACGGTGAATCAATATTGTGGCCGAGGATTACTGCATCCATGCCCTGTTTCTTAAACATATTGATGTACTGGCTCTGCTGGATCTCATCGGTTACATAGTAGATAATCGTCTTGTCTTCTTCTTTCTTCTCTGTGTTCTGATCATCTGCTTTGTTGTCCTCTGTCTTGGCATTCGGATCTTCTACGGTTCCACCATTTGCCTCGATACAGTCTTTCAGTGTCAGATACTTATGATCCAGATTCTTGAACAGAACCGCGTCTTTCATCTTGTCACAGAACTTTTCATCTTTCAGGCATCCGAACTTGATGAACGGACTGATGTTATCCCAGTATTTCTCATAGTCTTCTCTCTTTGTCTTGCACATTCCGGAAAGCTTGTCTGCAACCTTCTTGGAAATGTATTCAGAGATCTTATTCACAAATCCGTCATTCTGTAATGCGCTACGTGATACGTTAAGCGGCAGATCCGGACAATCGATGACTCCCTTTAATACCATCAGATATTCCGGAATGACTTCTTTAATATTGTCCGCGATAAATACCTGGTTGTTGTATAACTTAATTGTTCCTTCAATAGAATCATACTCTGTGTTGATTCTTGGGAAGTACAAAATTCCTTTTAAATTAAATGGATAATCCATGTTCAGGTGAATCCAGAACAGTGGCTCTTTGTAATCCATGAATACTTTGCGGTAGAAGTTCAGATAATCTTCATCACTGCATTCATTCGGATGCTTTGTCCACAGTGGGTGGATATCACTTAATGAAACCGGACGTTTTTTGATCTTTACTTTTTCTTTGGCAGGTTCTGTCTCTACCATTTCTTTCTCGCCGTTTTCATTCTCTTTTTCTTCCATCTTGGCATCTTCGTGAATATGCTCGATTACTTCATCATCATCTTTCAGATCTGCTTCGTCGATCGTCTCATATTCAGGCTCTGCATTTGCCTTGGAAATGAAGATTTCTACCGGCATAAATGAACAATATTTCTCCAGAACTTCTCTCATTCTGTATTCATTAGCGAACTCCCGGCTGTCCTCATTCAGATACAGGGTCATTGTAGATCCGACTTCCTGTTTGTCGCCTTCTTCCATCTCATACTCAGTTCCGCCGTTGCTTACCCAGTGTACCGGTTTTGCGCCTTCTTTGTAAGAGAGTGTATCGATATGCACCTCATCTGCTACCATAAATGCAGAATAGAATCCAAGACCGAAATGTCCGATCATATCATCTTCTGTTGTCTTATCTTTATATTTTTCAAGGAACTGTGTAGCTCCTGAAAATGCAATCTGTGTAATATATTCTTCTACTTCATCGGCTGTCATTCCAAGACCGTTATCTGTAAATTTCAGAGTTTTTTCTTCTGGATTAACCTCAACTTTGATCGCCGGTTTGTAATCATCCGGTAACTGGTATTCACCCATCATATCCAGCTTCTTCAGTTTTGTGATCGCATCACATCCATTGGAAACCAACTCACGTGCGAAAATATCGTGATCGGAATATACCCATTTTTTAATGATCGGGAAAATGTTTTCACTGCTGATTGACAAACTACCTTTCTTTGCTGCCATTGTAAATCACTCCTATTTCTACTTTTATATTTCTATCATATTAGTGACAAAAGATGCCGTATTGCCGACTGGCCCACATCTTTTTGTTACATTTTTCATCTAACAGATATGATAATACTGCATATTTTAAAAGTCAATAGAAAATTAGCACTCTTTTAAAAAGAGTGCTAACAATTCTATGAAATTTATAAACCATTTATAAACTTTGATATTTTTATGATATTTTCGCCGAATATCCTTATATTAATATTATATGTGCCGTACCATTTTCCCGGCTACTCTATGCTTTTCAATGATTCTACCATGTCAATTTTCTTTAACTTGAAATACATTACCCAGTTTACGAATAATGAAAATCCTATCGTAAATAAAAAGCTGTAGATATAACTCGGAAGATAAATGCTTCGTCCAAACATCGCCGCATCCACTTCCACCGTCTGAATTACGAACAGATGCAGGACTTTACCGAATATCACACCTACGAAAGCTCCAATAAGCGTCAGCAGGATATTTTCCCGGAATACATATTCCGCTACTTCAACATCATAGAAGCCAAGCACTTTCAAAGTTGCAAGCTCTCTCTGACGCTCTGTAATGTTAATACTGTTCAGATTATAAAGTACTACGAATGCAAGCATTCCCGCCGAAACGATCAGGACTATGATCACCAGATTCAGGCTGGCAAGCATATCATCCAGCTGATCCTTAATATCATGCAGATAAGAGATTGTCAGTACCTGATCTTTCGCAAGGATTGTTTCTCCGGCTTTTTTCACCTGTTCTTCTGAATATCCATCCTTTGCCCGGAACATGATACAGTTATATTCTGCTGTCTTTCCATATACTTTCTTATAATATTGCGGCGTAAAATATATGTAATGTCCCATATAGTTCTCACAGATATGCGCAATTTTTACTGTGACACCTTTTGCCATACCGTCCTTAAGATTTATCGTATCTCCTTCTTTTACATTCAGAAGTTTTGCCGTCTTCTCACTGACAATTGCACCATTGTCTGTAAGTTTGTATGATTCTTTCGTCTTCCTGTCATGGAAATCTTCATATTTTCCGACAATATCCGGATTGCCAAGTACGCACTGATAAACGCTGCGTTTTTTATTTTCCTTTGATGCCGTCACGCTCTGCATCCTCGCATCCATATAAGTCTGAATATCCGTATCTTCTTTCAGATATTCCTTCAACTCTTCTTTCTCTGTCTTTGTTACATCATCCTTGTAGAAAATGTGCCCGTCATACAGTTGGATCTCATCGTACTGAATATCTGCAATCTCATATACCGAATCCTTTACTCCATATCCAACCAGCATCAGTGCCATACAGCCGCCAATTCCGAATATCGTCATAAAGAAACGTTTTTTATAACGCATCAGGTTTCGGATTGTTGATTTCCATGTGAAATTCATTCGTTTCCAGATAAATCCGATTCTTTCCAGGAACACTCTTCTTCCCTTTTTTGGTGCCGGCGGACGCATCAGCACAGCCGGTTCTGCAGCCAGTTCTTTATAGCAGGATGCAAGTGTCGCTCCCATGGTACACACGATCGAAGCGGCCGATGCCATCACCGCATAACTCATATGATATGGTACATAAATCTTCGGAATATGCGGATACATAATCTCATATGCATAAATGATAATATACGGCAAGATCTTTTCTCCTGTCAGCACTCCCAGAATACTTCCTCCCGCTGTTGCAAGAAACGCGTATCCCAGATACTTGGAAGCAATAGAAAAATTACCGTATCCCAGTGCTTTCATTGTACCGATCTCAATTCTCTGCTCTTCCACCATACGGGTCATACCGGTCAGACTGATCAGAGCTGCAACTAAGAAGAACATCACAGGAAATACTTTTCCGATTGCACGCATACGGTTTGCATTTTCCCCAAATCCATCATATTCTACCAGTGTACTTCTATTGTATACATACCATTTTGGATTTTTTATCTTCTTAATCTGTTCTTTTGCATCAGCAAGCTTTTTCTCACCTTTTGCGATTTCTTCCTCAGACGTCTCTTTTCCGTCCTCATATTCTTTTCTCGCATCGGCAAGTTTGGCTTCATTTTGAGCAATTTCTGTCTCGCCATTTTGCAATGTCTGTTCCTGTGCTTTCAACTCTGCTTTACCGGCATCTAATTGTTTCTGTCCGGATTCTATACTTGCGGCTGCACTGGTAAGCTTTGCTTCACTGGCGTCCAGCTTCGCTTTTGCCTGGTCAAGCTCGGCTTTCCCACTTGCGAGCTTTTGCTTTGCTGCATCAAGTCCGGCCTTCTGGGTCTGATAATCCTGTTCTTTTGCATCCAGTGTCTTCTTGGTCTCCTGCGCCTGCAGCTCCATTACCTGGATCTTCTGTAATAATTCCTGATCCTGGTTGGGATTCTCCTGATCCTGGTTGGGATTCTCCTGATCCGGATTCTGTCCCGAACCGCCTGCTGCCTGTGCTTTTAGTGCCTCAATCGTATTCAGAAGAGTCTGATATCCCGCCCAGCCTTTATCCAGTTCGGCTCTGTATGTAACCAGGCCTTCCTCTCCTGCCTGAATCTTTGCCTGCGCTTCTGCATACTGGGAATCATACGCAGCTTTTCCTTGTTCGTACTGTTTCTTTCCCTGGGAAAGCTCTTTCAGTCCATTTTGATACGTCTTTTTCGCCTGATCCAATTCTTTTTGTTTTGTATCTATCGTCTGCTTTGCTGCTGCAATCTGCGACTTTCCACTCGCGATCTTTTCTTTTGCCTGCGAAACCTGCGTCTCTCCATCGGTAATCTGCTTTTTGGCATCCTCAAGCTTCTGCTTCGATTCCGCTTTGCCATCATCCAGCTTTTTCTGCGCTTTCGCAAGTTTTTCATTTGCCTTATCTTCAAGTTCCGACTTCCGGATCTTTCCTCTTTCTTCTGTGATTGCTTCGATTCTCTTTTGGACGGTCTTTACTTTCTCTTTATATGCCTTCGTATAAGCAGTCAGATCTTTTGCACCTGCCACCTGTACGTACATTTCCGTATACACATCCAGATCAAAGGTTTTCTCCGGAACCACTACGAATCCGCTTATCGTACCGGTTCCAATGGTTGTGCTTCCTCGGCTCAGTGAAATGTAGTATGGGGAATTTCCTTTTCCGACTACTTTTAATTCGTCCGTCTTCAATGTATCTGTCACCTTGTCATCTGTTCCGGACTTTAATTTTATCGTCTCGCCGATTTTATAATTCATCTGGTCATCAACCAGACATTCCCCTGCTTTTTCCGGCATACGTCCTTCCCTTACCGTGATCTTATTCATATCCTCCATCGCTGACATCACATGAAGTACATATTGTTTCTTATTCTTTATATTCAGGAAATCTGCACTGTAGGCACCTTCAGCCTTTCCCACTCCCTTTACGTTTCCGACCGCACTTACATCCTCTTTCGTAATTCCAAGCGTACTGACAGCCTTAATGTCCATCAGATCCGATTCATCAAAATACGCATCTCCCGTAATTCTCATAGATGGTTCCGATGCCCGGATTCCAGAAAAGAACGCAACACCCAAAGCAACAATAAAAAGAATTGAAATAAAACGGCCAAAATTCCGTCGGATCTCCATGTAAAAATTCTTTCGTGTTATCTTTCTTGCCATCTGTTATCCTCACCTCTTTGTCTTACCATTCTATGGTCTCAACCGGAACCGGCTGCGGATTTTCGATGATCTTATCAACCCGTCCGTTCTTGATCTTGATCACCCGGTCTGCCATCGGTGCTATTGCCGAGTTATGTGTGATCAGTATAACTGTCATACCATTGTTCCGGCATGTATCCTGAAGTAATTTCAAAATGGATTTGCCTGTATTGTAATCAAGCGCTCCCGTTGGTTCATCACAGAGTAATAATTTCGGATTCTTCGCAAGTGCCCTTGCAATCGACACTCTCTGCTGTTCTCCTCCTGATAACTGAGCAGGAAAATTATCCAGACGGTCTCCAAGTCCTACTTCTTCCAATACCTCTTTTGCATCCATCGGATTCTTACATATCTGGAGTGCAAGCTCCACATTCTCCAGTGCTGTCAGATTCGGTATCAGATTATAAAACTGGAACACGAATCCGATATCGTCTCTTCTATATGCAGTCAGCTGCTTCGTTGAATACGTAGCAATATCCTGCCCATCTACCAGCACCTGCCCCTCAGATGCCGTATCCATGCCGCCAAGAATATTGAGAACTGTGGTTTTCCCGGCTCCACTCGGACCAACAACAACTGCAAATTCTCCCTTTTTAATCTCAAAATCAATTCCTGCGGCCGCCATGATCTCAACTTCGCCCATCTGATATATCTTCTTAACATCTTTCAAAGTCACAAATTCACTCATGCATACTTCCTCCGTGTGCGTATATTCATATGTCAATTATACCATCTTTTTCGTGGAAACCATAGGGGCGATTTTCTATTTAATGCATTAAGCGGTTGATACCCGGCCGGAAGAAAAGGAAGAGAGTCCCGCTGCGTGCTGATTCAAT
>OLNK01000642.1_pt1 | contig 37729 bp, 30 predicted proteins | sample 1672791 | NCBI WGS metagenome assembly OLNK01 (sample SAMEA3136724, study PRJEB25190) | human gut metagenome | biome: human gut; feature: human-associated habitat; material: faeces | place: Austria | collected 2013 | reverse complement strand
GATAGGTTGCTTTCAACTCGGCACTGGTGGCATCCAGCTCGTCCAGGTCTAAGTCAATCTCTATCGTGTCATCTGGTTTTTGTTGGGACAAAAGAACAACCGTCTCGACGTGCTTCGTCCTCGGGAACAGATCCACCGGCTGGACCTCCACGGCTTTATACCCGTGCTCGGTCAGCCACTTGGCATCCCTTGCCGCTGTTGCGGCGTTGCAGCTGACCATGACCACGGTCCGCGGGGCCATCTCGGCAATGGCGGTCAGGGTCGCCTCGTCGCAGCCCTTGCGGGGCGGGTCTACGACGATCACGTCGGGACGCGCACCCTCGGCGGCGAGCTGGGCGGCGGCTGCACCGGCATCCTGACAGCGGAAGTCCGCTCTGTCCGCGTCCAGTCCCAGCCGCGCGGCGGTCTCCTTCGCGCCCTCGACAGCTTGCGGCACGACCTCAACGCCGACTAAGCGCTTGCAGTCCGCCAGCATCGAAAGCCCGATCGTGCCCATGCCGCAGTACAGGTCCAGCAAAAAATCGTCCGGCTTCAGCCCGGCGTACTCCCGCGCCTTGGCGTAGAGCACCTCGGCGGCGGTGGTGTTGACCTGGTAAAATTCATGCACACCCATCCGCAGCGGCACACCGGCCAGTGTGTCCTCAATGACGCCGGGACCCAGCACGGTGCGGGTCCTGCGGCCCAAAATCACGTTCGTCCGCTCACTGTTGCGGTTGACCAAAATTGTCGTTAAAGCAAACTCTTTTTGCAGTGTGGCGCAAATTTCCGCCTCGTTCGGCAGACCGTTGCCGTTTACCACAAAGCACAAAAGCCGCTGCCCGCTGTGCCAGCCCTGACGCATGTACAAATGGCGCACGCGGCCCGTGTGGGTCTCCTCGTTGTAGGCAGTGATGCCGTTCTCCTCCAGCAGCGCACAGGCGCGGGCGGCCAGCTCGTTCATCCACGCGGGCTGCAGCTTGCAGTCGGTGCAGGCCACAATGCGGTGGCTGCGCCCGGCAAAAAAGCCGGTCACAATATGCCCGTTCTCGTCGGTGCCCACGGGCAGCTGGACTTTGTTGCGGTAGCGGTCCGTGTCGGGGGCACCCAGCACGTCCGGCACCGGTACGTCCAGCTTGCCCAGCCGCGCAAAGGCGTCCCGTACAAACTGGGTCTTGGCGGCGCACTCGGCCTCATAGCTGATATGCCGCAGCCCGCAGCCGCCGCAGGGGCCGGCCACCGGGCAGTCCTGCTTGACGCGGCCCGGCCCGGCGGTCAACAGCTTCTCCACGCGGCCAAAGGCATAGGTTTTCATCGGCTTGACAATGCGCACCTCGGCCACATCGCCGGGGGCGGTCAGCGGCACAAAAACGGCCTGACCGTCCTTGTGGGCCACGCCGTTTCCGTCGTTGGAGAGCGCTTCGATCTCCAGAGTAATGATCTGATTTTTCGTAAAAGGCATGTCTGCTCCTTATAAATAGTGCGGGAAATGTTACGGGTTGATGGCCTGCGGTGCGGCAGGACCCTCTTTCTCCAGCGTGGCCAGGTACTTGCTCGGCGGCACGCCCTTGACCTTTTTGAACACGCGGGAAAAATAGAACTGGTCAAAAAAGCCCACAGATACGGCGATTTCCGCAATCGACAGGCTGGAATTCTTCAGCAGGCTGCACGCCTCGCTGATGCGGTAGCTTGTCAGGTAGTCAATGGGGCTCTGCCCGACGTTCGACATGAACACGCGGTACAGGTGGCTGCGGCTGACGCCGACGGCCTTGGCAATATCGTCCACCGAAATATCATGCGAGTAGTTGAACTGGATATACTTGATGGCGGCCAGCACGTACTGGCTGCTGGACGAGCCCACATTGGGCATCGCCTCGCGGGCCTCCTTCATCAGGTGCGCCATAAAGATATACAGATAGCCCGTCATCAGGGCCTCGCACTGCGGCTCCGGCCCGCGGGACAGGTAGATGTTGTACAGCGCCTCCCGGACGGTCTGCGGGTCCTTGCAGTGGTGTACGGGGTGCACGTCGGAGAACGGCGTCTGCTGCACCAGCTTGTTGGCACACGCGCCGTTGAAGCCGACCCAGTAGTACTCCCACGGGTCGGTCTCGTCGGCGGCGTAGGTGATGAGCTGGTTCGGCTTGGCCAGGAACAGATCGCCCTCCTGCAGCGTGTGCGAGGCCCCGTTGACCTGATACACACCCTTGCCCGCCACCACCAGATGGATCAGGTAGTGGTCGCGCACGCCGGGGCCCCAAGTATGGCCCGGCTGGCAGTATTCATGCCCGCAGTTAAAAATCGAGAGCTCGACGTTGTCGGTATAGCTCTGCTTGTAGGATTGCTTCATCTCATTGATGGTCATGGCGGCACCTCGCTCGTGTGATATTTTCATTATACCAAGCTATTCATCAAAAGTCCATAAAAGAGGCGGAAAAAATGTTTGCTTTTTTTGCAGGATTTGCTATACTGAAAACAAGAAACCCGCAGAGAGCCGCTCCTTTGGCTGTCTGCCTAAAAACATAAGGCTCAATTTGTGCATATCTACGAAAAGAGCCGCCCGACAGGAAAGGTGAGTGGAATCATGGCAAATACCATAGAACTCAAACAGCAGATCGCACAGGGCGAATACGACGCCGCCTTTGCCAAGCTGTACGGTGCAGACGCCGTGCAGGAGCAGCGCAAGCGCTATACCGACCTGATCGACGAATTTGAAAAGAAATACGGCACCAACCGCACAGTGCGCCTCTATTCCGCCCCGGGCCGCACCGAGATCGGCGGCAACCACACAGACCACAACAACGGCGTGGTGCTGGCAGGCTCTGTCAACCTGGATATGGTGGCCGTCGTCTCCCCGAATGAGGAAAATGTCATCCGCGTCAAGTCCCTGGGCTTTGACAAAATTGACGATGTCGATGTCACCAACCTCGTCCCGCAGCCGCGCGAGGCCGAGCACTCCGCGTCCCTGATCCGCGGCGTCGCCAAGGGCATCGTGGATGCGGGCGGCAAGGTGGGCGGCTTTGACTGCTACACCACCAGCAACGTGCTGCGCGGCTCCGGTCTGTCCAGCTCCGCAGCCTTTGAGGTCTGCATCGGTGCCATCCTGCGCGGCGAGTACAATAACAATGACATGGAGAAGTTCAACCAGGTCAAGATCGCCCAGATCGGCCAGTATGCCGAGAATGTGTTCTTCGGCAAGCCCTGCGGCCTGATGGACCAGACCGCCTGCGCCGTCGGCGGCGTTATCACCATCGACTTCAAGGACCCGGCCCACCCGGTGGTTGGCCAGACCGCCATTGACCTGGCAAAGCACGGCTTTGTCATGTGCATCAGCGATACGAAGGGCAGCCACGCCGACCTGACAGACGACTACGCCGCCATCCGCCGCGAGATGGAGAGCGTGGCCGAGCAGTTCGGCAAAAAGGTCCTGCGCGAGGTCGATGAGGACGAGTTCTACAAGGCTCTGCCCAAGCTGCGCAAGGCCGTGGGGGACCGCGCCGTCGTGCGTGCGATGCACTTCTATAACGACTGCCGCCGCGCCGCCCAGCTCTGCGACGCCGTGCGCGAGGACGATTTTGAAACGTTCCTGCGCCTGATTATCGAGGGCGGTCACTCCAGCTTTGAGTTCAACCAGAACGCCTACAGCATCAAGAACCCGAAGGAGCAGGGCGTGCCTGTGGCCCTGGCCCTGAGCCAGCGCGTGCTGAATGGCCGCGGCGCGTGGCGTCTGCAGGGCGGCGGCTTTGCCGGCACCATTCAGGCGTTTGTGCCCGTTGACCTGCTGGACGCCTACAAGGCCGCCATCGACGGCTGCTTCGGCGAAGGCAGCTGCCACGTCCTGAACATCCGCAACTACGGTGCCGTGCCCGTGACGCCGGATATGTGAGCGCATAAAAGAGTGTAAATAAAGCCGCAGCTGTGCAGAAAACGCATAGCTGCGGCTTTTTGTATCGTCGTGCGGTAGGGGCCGGGCATGCCCGGCCCGGAGGCTTATGGCAACTGCCTCCTTAAACTGTCTCTTTCTTGGAGAGGGGAGGAGGATTGACATATCCGTGGCGGGCTAGAGACAGAACTTCTTACTTGACTTGGAATTTTATATGTAGACAAGTAAGAAAATATAATATAAAATGGAATCATAGTATATAAAATTTTCAAAAGCATCAATCAAGCATATGAGAATGAGATAGGAGACAGGTATGGCAATTCTATTTATAATTGTTTTGCTTATTGTAGTAGTTTGCTTTGCTATGAGCAATAAAAATTCAAAGAAGGCGCAACTAACTGCTCAAAAAAGTGAAGAAACGTCAACAGAACAAAAAGTTTTAAATGAAAACGAGCAATACGCAACGAAAGCAAAGAGCGGCGACCCTGAAGCGATGCTGGCGCTTGCGAAAGCTTATGATGCTGCCAAAGAGTACAAACATGCTGCAGAATGGTATCTAAAAGCGGCGATGCAAGGAAATATAGACGCTGAAATCGCGATTTCCATGCGATACGCAGTAGGGCATGGCTTTGACAGAAACTTGGATGAAGCTGAAAGATGGCTGGCTAAGAGCGAACAATATTTTGAGGAGCAGAGTATTCAGCCAGTAGATGCGGATGTCGTGCGCATGAAATTGGCGCGGGATGAAATAAAACGGAGAAGAAAGATTGCACAGCAAAACAGTGAAATGACTTTCATAGACGAAGATGAGATTGAAAGAAATGTACGAAAAAGGAATCGTCAACTTGAAGAAAAAATTGACGATTTGAGAAAGGACTATGCAGAAAAAGAAAGAACAGATAAAGAAAAATGGAAAAAAGAGCAACGAAGTTTGCCGATTTATGGAAATTTCTTTGTTTTGGAGAACGGAAGCAACTATTGCAAGAATATATCAAATCCCAGCGTATGTCGACATTGCGCACGCAGAAGGTGGGAGAATGGTTGGACAAACGATAACTGTCAGTTATAAATGAGATGCTCTTTAAACTCTGATTTTGTCATGTGTAGACTGTAGGGGCGAGCATTGCTCGCCCGTGCCCGCTTTTCTTGCAAAAAAATCCGGGAAATACGTTGCTGCGTAAAGCTTGCGGGCGAGCAATGCTCGCCCCTACAAACCGGCAGAATAAACAGGCAACCGCTCCGCATCCATCTTCCGCAGCCGCAAACACCCCGGGCGGATATGGAATCCGCCCCTACGCCGCAGGGGTTGGCGTCCGCGACGCTCCGCGGAACGCATACGCCCGTTCTCGATAGTCGTAGGGGCGGCATACATGCCGCCCGGGCACCTTCCGCCGTCGCAAACCGCCCACAAACAGCAGGCTACTTCATCCGCCGCTTTAAAAACCACATCCCCGCCAGCAGCACGCCGGCCACCACCGCGGTAAACACGGCGTGAATCTGGATGCTCGTATACCACGGTGCGGATTGCAGCGCATACAGCCCGGGATGGGCGTGATAGTCCCAGCAGGTGTAGCCCGTCACGCCCAAAAACACGCCGATCACACACCAGACGGCGGTCTTTAAAACTTTATACAGTCGATTCATTTCCCGTTCCTCTCCCAGATCAGTGCCAGCCCCTTAAACAGCAAATCAGCGTCATAGATGATCTTCCGCTTGCAGCAGGGCATAATGTACGGCGCTAATCCACCGGTGGCGACCACGGTCAGCGGCTGGCCCAGCTCGGCCTCAACGCGGTCCGCTAACCCGTCCAGCATGGCGGCGGTGCCGAACATGGCCCCGTTGTTCAGCGCGGCAACGGTGTTCGCGCCAATCAGATGCTCCGGCGGCTCGGGCGCGATGGGCGGCAGCTGCGCCGTGCCCGCGCTGATGGCCCGCAGGCTCGTCTGCACGCCGGGCACGATGAACCCGCCCAGAAACACCTTTTTGTCCGATATAACGTTGTATGTTGTCGCCGTACCCAGATCCACGGTCATGCAGGGCAGGGGATAGTGCTCCGCTGCCGCAGCGGCATCGGCGATGCGGTCCCGGCCCACCTTGGCGGGCTCGTCCACGGCGAAGGTCAGCCCGGTGTCCAGCGTGTAATTCACGACCAGTGCCTCGCGCCCGGTCAGCCGCTTGCAGGCGGCGGCCAGCACGCCGGTCAGCCGCGGCACGACGCTGCACACAATAACGCCCTCACAGGCGGTGGGGTCCACAGGCAGGCGCTGCAGCAGAAATTTCATCTCGGCGGCGTACTCGTCCTCGGTGCAGCGGGAGCGGGTGACCATGCGGGTCGTGAACGCAATGGTGCGGTGGTCCGCCCCGTCCAGCCCGCCAATGCAGATGTTGGAGTTGCCGATGTCAACTGCTAAAACCATAATCTATCCTTTTATAAAATAAGAAATAAAAAATAATAAATAACAAATATGGTGGATCGCGGCGCTGCGCACCGCTCAAAAATATTATACGCATTTGCATACGGGGCGTCAATCTGCTATAATACACGCAGAGCAATTTCGTTTTTGCCAAAGGCAAAAACTCCACATCATTTATTATTTTTTATTTCTTATTTATTATTTGTTTAGCAGGGGTGTGACCTTACAAATGCTGTTAAAAAATAAAACCGTCGTCCTCGGCATCACCGGGGGCATTGCCGCCTACAAAATGCCCAACGTGGCGCATGCACTCGTCAAGCTGGGCGCGGATGTACACGTTCTTATGACGAAAAACGCCACCGAGTTTATCTCGCCGCTGGTGTTTGAGACGCTGACCCGCCGCCGCTGCCAGGTCGATACGTTTGACCGCAACTTCCAGTACGACGTGGCCCATATCAGCCTTGCCAACGCGGCAGATTTGATGCTCATCGCCCCGGCCACGGCCAACGTCATCGCCAAGCTGGCCCACGGCCAGGCCGACGACATGCTGACCACCGTCACGCTGGCCGCGACCTGCCCCAAGCTGGTCGCGCCCGCCATGAACACCCACATGCTCGAAAACCCCATCACCCAGGATAACCTCAAAACGCTGGAGCACTACGGCTTCACGGTCATCCCGTCCGGCTCCGGCATGCTGGCCTGCGGCGACATCGGCTCGGGCCGTCTGCCCGATGAGGGCGTGCTGGTCGACTACGTCCTGCGGGAGCTGGCCTGCGCGAAAGACCTTAAAGGCAAAAAGGTCGTCGTCTCCGCCGGTGCCACGCAGGAGCCGATGGACCCCGTGCGCTACCTGACGAACCACTCCACCGGCAAGATGGGCTACGCCGTGGCCCGCGCCTGTATGCTGCGCGGCGCAGACGTCACGCTGCTGGCGTCCACCGGCTGCACGCTGCCGCCCGTGCCGTTTGTAAAGACCGTTCCGTTCACCACCGCCGCCGACCTGTTTGAGGCCGTCAAGGCAAACGCCATGGACGCTGACGCCCTCGTCATGGCCGCCGCCGTGGCCGACTACCGCCCGGCCACTGTCGCCGCGGACAAGGTCAAAAAGCACGACGGCGAGATGAGTATTGCCCTGGAACGCACCGACGATATTTTAGCCTGGGTCGGTGCGCATAAGCCGGAAAAGCTGTTTGTCTGCGGCTTCTCGATGGAGACCCGCGACTTGATTGAAAACAGCACGGCCAAGCTGCACAAGAAGAACATGGATATGATCGTGGCCAACAACCTGAAGGTGCCCGGCGCAGGCTTCGGCGTGGACACGAACGTTGTGACCATCATCACCGCCCAGGGCGTCACCGAGCTGCCCCTCCAGAGCAAGGATGCCGTTGCCGGTCACATCGCAGACGCGATTGCGGGAAAGTAAGAAACAGACCGCAAACGGCCAAAGCCCTTTCCCGAGACCAAAAAAATCATACCCCCGCCCCCACCTGCATATTCATTTGTGAATCATGCAAAGGGGGCGTTTTTATGTGCGGAATTGCGGGGCAGGTCGGGCGCGACCCCCGGACCATCCAGCGACGGTACGCGGCCTACTGCGCCATGCAGCAAACGCTGGCGCGGCGCGGGCCGGACCAGCGCGGTATGTACATCTGCGGCGCAGCGGCGCTCATCCACGCGCGGCTGGCGGTTGTGGATCTCGAAAACGGCCTGCAGCCCATGCAGCTGGACTGGCAGGGTGAAACCTACGTGCTGGTTTATAACGGCGAGCTCTACAACACGCCCGAGCTGCGCGCCGCACTGGCCGCCCGCGGGCACAGCTTCAACGGGCACTCCGACACCGAGGTACTGCTCCACGCTTTTGCCGAGTGGGGCGCAAACTGCGTGCCCAGGTGCAACGGTATTTTTGCGTTTGCGGTCTGGCAGCAGAACGCAGGTACGCTGTTTTTGGCGCGGGACCGCTGCGGCGTCAAGCCGCTGTTCTACACGCAGGCGGAGAACTCGCTGATATTTGGCAGTGAGCTGAAGACCCTGCTGGCGCACCCGGCTGTGCCGTCCCGCGTCGATGCCAACGGCCTGGCCGAGGTGCTGCTGCTTGGACCCGGGCGCACGCCGGGCTGCGGCGTATTTCAAAATGTGCGGGAGCTGCTGCCCGGCCAGTACGCTGTCTATGAGACCCAAACCGCCCGCCTGACCCTGCACACCTACTGGCGGCTCGAGGACCACGACCACCCCGACGACTTCGCCGCCACGGCCCGCAGGGTGCGCGACCTCGTCACCGATGCTATCGAGCGGCAGCTCGTGTCCGACGTGCCCGTGGCAACGTTTTTGTCCGGCGGGCTGGATTCCAGCCTGATCTCGGCCATTGCCGACGCGCATTTTACGGCGCAGGGCAACCAGCTGCAAACGTTCTCGGTGGGCTACCGTGATAACAAAAAGTACTTCCACGCAACAAAATTTCAGCCCGGCGCGGATGCACCCTACATCCGCAAAATGAACGACTTTCTCCATGCCAGGCACCACTGGGTCACGCTGGACACGCCGGAGCTTGTGCCCGCGCTGTACGCCGCGGTGGACGCCCGCGACCTGCCCGGCATGGCGGACGTGGATGCGTCGCTGCTCGTGTTCTGCCGGCATATCAAGCCCCACGCCACGGTGGCGCTGTCGGGGGAGTGCGCGGACGAAATTTTCGGTGGCTACCCGTGGTATCGCGACCCCACGGTGCGCGAGCGGTACGGCTTCCCATGGGCGCAGTCCACGGCTTACCGCGCGTCGTTCATCAAGCCCGGTGTGCTGGGCGGCATCGACCCGGCGGCGTTCGTGGATGAACGCTATCGCGCCACGCTGGCACAGACCTCCGTCCGCCCTGGCCTGCCCGCCGCAGAACAGCGGATGCGCCAGATGATGAACCTGAATTTCAAATGGTTCATGCAGACGCTGCTGGATCGCAAGGACCGCATGAGTATGTACAGCGGCCTCGAGGTTCGCGTTCCGTTCTGCGATTACCGCATTGCGGAGTATCTCTACTCGGTCCCATGGGAGTTCAAGGACTATCACGGGCAGGAAAAGGGCCTCCTGCGCGAGGCCATGCGCGGCGTGCTGCCCGACGAGGTTCTGTGGCGGCGCAAAAGCCCGTACCCCAAAACGTGGAACCCCAGCTACCTGGCTGCCGTCTCGGCGGAGCTGCGCACCGTCCTGAACGATCCCGCCGCGCCGCTTCTGCGCATCATTCGGGCGGACGCACTGGAAACGCTGCTGGCCTCCGGCGCGGATAACCCCATCCCGTGGTACGGTCAGCTGATGACCACGCCCCAGACTATCGCGTGGTTTTTGCAGCTGAACTATTGGCTGGCAAAGTATAAGGTGGAGCTGGTGTGAACTTGCGGCGGGGTGGGGGCACCCCGCCCTACGTGTATCATTTATGCGGGGACGTAGGGCGGCATGTCCTCATGCCGTCGTGCACGTTCCCGCCACCGCAAGCCTCCCGCCACCGCCGTAGGGGCGGACTCCCGATCCGCCCGCGAACCTAATGCAGCCGTACACAGCCCGGGCACATATACAATGCGCCCCTGCGTCCGCTGTATGCCACACAAACGCAAAAATAATTTATTTTCCCTCCCCATCTGTTCAAACCCGCCAAAACGTGCTATAATAACCCAATAGGACTATAAATAGAGAAGGGAGTCTCCTCATGCAGCAGGAAACTGTCATCGTTCTGGATTTCGGCGGCCAGTATAATCAGCTGATCGCCCGCCGTGTCCGCGAATGCAACGTATATTGCGAGATTTATTCGTACCGCACCGACCTTGCCAAAATCAAGGCCAAAAACCCCAAGGGCATCATCTTCACCGGCGGTCCCAACAGCGCCTACCTGCCGGATTCGCCCACAATCGACCCCGAAATTTATAACTGGGGCGTGCCCATCCTCGGCATCTGCTACGGCAGCCAGCTGATGATGCACATGCTGGGCGGCAAGGTCTGCAAGGCACCCGAGCGCGAGTACGGCAAGACGCTGGTCGACTTGGACACCGCCAGCCCGCTGTTTGACACGCTGCCCGCGCAGAATGTCTGCTGGATGAGCCATAACGACTACATCGAGCAGGCCGCCCCTGGCTTTGAGATCGTGGCCCACACGCCCAACTGTCCGGTGGCTGCCGCGCAGGATAAGGCACGCGGCCTCTACGCCGTGCAGTTCCACCCCGAGGTCCTGCACACCGAGAACGGCACGAAAATTCTGCATAACTTCGTCTATAATGTCTGCCGCTGCGCCGGTGACTGGAAGATGGATTCCTTCGTGGAAAACTCCGTCAAGGCCCTGCGCGAAAAGATCGGCGACGGCAAGGTGCTCTGCGCCCTGTCCGGCGGCGTGGATTCCAGCGTCTGCGCTGCCATGCTGGCCAAGGCCATCGGCAAGCAGCTGACCTGCGTGTTCGTGGACCACGGTCTGCTGCGCAAGAATGAGCGCGAGCAGGTTTGCGAGGTCTTCGGCGAGGGCGGCCAGTTCGACATCAACTTTGTCTGCGTCGACGCCCGTGACCGCTTCTACAAGAAGCTGGCTGGTCAGGACGCCCCCGAGCGCAAGCGCAAGATCATCGGCGAGGAGTTCATCCGCGTCTTTGAGGATGAGGCTAAAAAGATCGGTGCTGTGGACTTTTTGGCACAGGGCACGATTTACCCCGACGTGGTCGAGTCCGGCCTCGGCGGCGAATCTGCCACGATCAAGAGCCACCACAACGTCGGCGGTCTGCCCGACTACGTTGACTTTAAGGAAATCGTCGAGCCGCTGCGCGACCTGTTCAAGGACGAGGTCCGTCAGGCTGGCCGTGAGTTGGGCCTGCCGGAGTACCTTGTCGCCCGCCAGCCGTTCCCCGGCCCGGGCCTGGCCATCCGCATCATCGGCGATGTGACCCCCGAGAAGGTCGCCATCGTGCAGGATGCCGACGCCATCTGGCGTGAGGAGATCGACAAGCTGCCCATGGCCCAGCGCCCGAGCCAGTACTTTGCCGCGCTGACCAACATGCGCAGTGTCGGCGTCATGGGCGACGAGCGCACCTACGACTACGCCATCGCCCTGCGCGCCGTCACCACGACGGATTTCATGACCGCCGAGGTCACGATCCTGCCGACGGAGACCATCACCACCGCCGCCAACCGCATCGTGAACGAGGTCAAGAACATCAACCGCGTCATGTTCGACTACACCACAAAACCGCCGGCAACGATTGAGTTTGAATGATTTGAAATCGTTGATAATCATTGTAGTAACGATAAAATTTGAAACATTGATAGTTGTTTGATACTGCTTTGATACTAACTGAAAATTATTCGCCACTGAGAGACGCAGAACGCCCTCTGAAAAACGGTAAGTTTTTCAGAGGGCGTTTTTGTCTCTATTTTTCTTTTCGCCACTTTCTGTGGTATGTTTCAGGATAACAGGCATCAGCAGTTGCAGGCCAGTTGAGTCTCCATTCGGTGTATTCTTCTTGTGTAATTTCTCCATTTGCAAGTTGCTCTTTGCGCAACTTCCATTCCCCTAGATAGTCTTCCATACGGTCATAATCATAAATAATAGCGATGCGTTTTTGGGGCTGCTGAGAACCACTGTCATCAAGCACATCGACTAGTCTAATACCGGGATGTTGGTCGTCTTGATCGAAAAGAGTATACATAACATCTTCTGCGCAATACATATCAGGTTCATAAAGAGCATAGAAGCTGACATCTAAGGCATCCGCAATTTTATGAAGTAAAGCATCTTTAGGCTTACGGGTATTGCTTTCGTATTGTGCGATACGAACATCGGCGCCTCGTTTATTAAATCCAACTGCAACGCCTAACTCCTTTTGAGTCATACCGCGAAAGACGCGCGCTTTCTTTATTCGATCACCAATTGACAACGTTAATAACTCCTTCGTACTGTGAGTGTACAAGCGCAGCATTGCACGAACGACTGCATGAGTATTATACCATTAAACTATTAAAATCGCAACAAAAATTTAACAAAAAAGTTTAGGAAAAATGAGCTTAGATAATTGACTTAACTAGATATGCTTAGTATAATGGAGAAAACGTTAAACATATAAGCTTAGTCAAAAAAAGACTTAACTGGCAAAAGGTCAAGCTTCAAATAGGAAAGGACTATGTGGGGCGACATAGGTGTGAAGCGTCAATCATTCAGCCAGTTGAAATAAATATTTGAATGAGGAACATAAAATGGACAAAAGCATTTTTATCAGAGCGGACGAACTTGCCGCAGAATTGGACGTTTCTAAGGCATTGGCTTATAAGATGATCAACCAGTGGAACGAGGAACTGAAAGCCAAAGGCTATACCACTGTGGGTGGCCGTGTAAGCCGCCAGTACTATTACGAAAAGATTTACGGTGCGGAAAAGGAGAAAGCCGATGCCTGCGTATAAGGATGCCCAAAAGGGTACATGGTATGCAGCCTTTTACTATCAGGATTGGAAAGGCATCAAGAAAAAGAAATTAAAGCGCGGCTTTCCCACAAAAAAAGAAGCCTTGGCGTGGGAACGCACATTTCTTCTTCAGCAGGCTGCTGACTTGACCATGACATTTGAAGCCTTTGTAGAAATCTATATTGTTGACAAGCAGAACCGTCTGCGTGAGAATACATGGTCTACTAAAGAGCATATCATTCGCACTAAGATACTGCCGTACTTCAAAGAAAAACGACTTTGCGATATTAAACCGCAGGATGTCATCGCGTGGCAGAATGAATTGCTGAACTACCGCGGCAAAAACGGAAAACCGTATTCTCCAACGTACTTGAAAACGCTGCACAGTCAATTCAGTGCGATTCTGAACCACGCGGTACGATTCTATGGGTTGAACAAAAATGCAGCAACGACTGCGGGCAATATGGGTTCTTCCAAGCACCAAGAGATGTTGTTCTGGACGAAAGAGGAATACCTCAAATTTGCAGAAGTGATGATGGACAAGCCGTTATCTTACTATGCGTTTGAAGTCCTCTACTGGTGCGGTATCCGTGAGGGAGAACTACTGGCGCTGACATCTGCCGATTTCGATTTGGACAAAGGGCTACTCTCTATCACAAAATCCTATCAGCGCTTGAATGGCAAAGATGTGATTACAGACCCCAAGACACCGAAAAGCGTTCGGGTCGTTCAAATGCCGGATTTTCTGACAGAGGAAATCCGAGACTATCTGAAATCGCTTTACAAGGTGAAGCCGACTGACCGAATCTTTGAGGTGACTAAGTATTATTTACATCACGAAATGGACAGGGGCGCAAAAGAGGCCGGGGTCAAGCGCATCAGAATCCACGATTTGCGGCATTCTCATGTGTCACTGCTGATCGAGATGGGATTCTCTGCGGTAGCTATTGCGGACCGAGTGGGGCATGAAAGCATTGATATTACCTACAAGTACGCGCACCTATTCCCGTCAAAGCAGCAGGAAATGGCGGCTAAATTGAACATGGAAAGAGGGGAACGGTAATGGAAAAGGCTTTAGATCGGCAAGGACGCTGGCGCAGCAAGACTGTGGCGTTCCGCGTATCGCCGGAGGAAAACAACCAAATCGAAATTAAAGTACGTCTTTCAGGGCTGACAAAGCAGGACTATATCGTTAGTCGGCTGACAGACCGAGAAATCCGAGTGGACGGCAATCCGAGGGTTTACAAAGCCCTAAAAAATCAAATGGAAGACATTTATGCAGAGTTGCAGCGCCTTACATCAGCACAGGAAGTCACGCCGGACATGTTGGAAACATTGCAGATGATCGCAATCACACTGAATGGCATGAAAGAGGACGGCGAATGAGCGAAACAAAGAAAACGACCACACCGAATGCATCTGTTGGCGCAGATGCGGTGCAGCCGTTACTAAAAAATAGCACTAATAGTATAACAGACTCTAGCAACAATTGCAATCTGAAAACCATATCCATGACAGAACTGTACGATACAGTATACCCGCCGCGCAGACCTATCGTAGACAACCTGTTGTACAGTGGTACTTATCTATTTGTGGGCGCTCCCAAAATTGGAAAGTCGTTTTTTATGGGGCAGCTTGCGTACACGGTGGCCACAGGACTGCCCTTGTGGGAGTACGAAGTCCACCAAGGAACGGTATTATATTTGGCATTGGAGGACGATTATGCGCGATTGCAGCGGCGGCTCTCCCGAATGTTCGGCGTAGAGGAAACCGACAATCTGTACTTTGCAACACAAGCAGAATCCGTTGGTGGTGGTTTGGATGAACAGCTTGAAGAATTTGTAAAGGTTCACCCAGATGTCAGGCTGATTATCATTGACACCTTGCAGAAAATCCGTGAGGTAAGCGGCGAGTGTTACAGTTATGCCAGCGACTATGAGATTGTGACAAAGCTGAAAAAATTCAGTGATAATCATGGTATCTGTTTGTTGGTCGTACACCATACGCGGAAGATGGAAGCAGGAGATAGCTTCGATATGATCTCCGGCACAAATGGTTTGCTGGGTACAGCAGACGGCGCGTTCATTATGTAGAAAAAGCGGCGAACGGATAATATTGCCACACTCGATGTGGTAGGACGCGACCAGCCGGATCAGGAACTGACGCTGGAGTTTGACCGGGAACGGTGCGTGTGGAATTTCCAAGGTGCAGAAACACAGCTTTGGAAGCAACCGCCTGACCCAGTACTGGAAGCCGTTTCAAAGATTTTTCTTTCAGGTGGCTCTGCATGGTGCGGAACACCAACGGAGTTGTTGACCTTGCTGCCGGACGTGGAAATGCAAGCACAATTTCAAAAAGTACCACCTGTTCGGCTTTACAGGAACGCCGATTTTTGCAGTCAACGCAGGAAGCTCCACTGATCCACGCTATTTCACCACGGCGCAGACGTTCGGCGACCAACTGCACACCTACACTATCGTGGATGCCATCAACGACAAGAATGTGCTGCCATTCCGTGTGGATTACATCAAGACGATGGATGCAGAGCCGGACATGGACGACAAGCAGGTTTGGGACATTGACCGGGAAAAGGCGTTTATGGCACCCAAGCGTATTTCTTTGGTGACAAAGTACATCCTCGACCACTTCGACCAGAAAACCTATCGGGGAGACAAATCGTATGAGTTTAATCTGCTGACGAATGTGGCAGAGGTGGCCTCTGCCCAGCGTGGTGCGGTGGAGGAAATTAAGAAAAAACAGCGCGTCAGCGGTTTTAATTCGATTTTCTGCGTGGCATCTGTGCCGATGGCAAAGCTGTATTATCAGGAGTTCAAAAAACAGATGGCGGCAGACCCAACCAAGCGGCTGCGCATTGCTAGCATTTACAGCTATGGAGCCAATGAAGCGGAAACGGATGGCATTCTGGACGAGGAAAACCCGGAAGATACCTCCAACCTCGACCAGAGCAGCCGGGATTTTCTGGATGCCGCCATTCAGGACTACAACGAGATGTTCCACACGAATTACTCGACCGATGGCGAACGGTTCCAGAATTACTACAAAGATGTATCGCTCCGCATGAAGAACAAGGAACTTGACCTGCTGATCGTGGTCAATATGTTCCTGACGGGCTTCGATGCTACTACGTTGAATACCCTTTGGGTGGACAAGAACCTGAAGATGCACGGTCTGATTCAGGCGTTCAGCCGGACGAACCGTATCTTGAACAGCATCAAGACCTTTGGCAATATCGTCTGCTTCCGCAATTTACAAAAGCGGGTGGATGCGGCAATTTCGCTGTTTGGAGATAAAAATGCGGGCGGCATCGTTCTGCTGCGCAAATACGCGGACTATTACCATGGTTATACGGATGAGCAGGGGAAATACCATCAGGGCTATACGGACATGATCGATGACCTGACGCAGAAGTTCCCACTGACAGAGCCGCAGATCGTCGGAGAGCAGAACCAGAAGGACTTTATCGTGCTGTTTGGCGCACTGCTGCGGATGCGGAACTTGCTGTCCTCCTTTGATGATTTCAAGGGCAACGAGATGATCTCTGAACGAGATTTACAGGACTATTTGGGCCGCTATCAGGATTTGCGGGATGAATGGCGTAACAAGAAGCACGATGAAACCAAAGAAGATATCACGGATGATGTGGTGTTCGAGGTGGAGCTGATTCGGCAGGTCGAAATTAACATTGACTACATTCTGATGCTGGTCAAAAAGTACCATGACACCCATTGCGATGACAAAGAGGTGCTCATCACGATTCGCAAGGCGATTGATGCCAGCCCGGAACTGCGCAGCAAAAAGCAGCTGATTGAAACGTTTATTGCAGGGGTCAACGATGTGGATGATGTGATGGCAGAGTGGAACACCTATGTGTCCGAACAGCGGGAGAAAGAGCTTGCAAAGATCATCCAAGAGGAAAAGCTGAAGGAGCCGGAGACACGCAAATATCTGGCCAATGCGTTCCGTGATGGCGAAATCAAGACTGTTGGCACGGATATTGACAAGCTGATGCCACCTGTTTCCCGCTTTGGCGGCGGTGGCCGTGCGCAGAAGAAGCAGGGTGTAATCGATAAGTTGAAGGGCTTCTTTGATAAGTTCTTTGGGATTGGTGGAAATAACTTTAATGAAAAAGATTGAGTATACAATTACTGATGTGTTGAATAAATGGAAACTTTCAATAGCTGATAGATTTGGCAATCCGCTTATATATGACTATCAAAAAACATTATTAAAGCTTACGATAGTATTGGTTGGAGCAATTCTAGTTGTGATAAGAGGGTCAACAGCACCAGTACTGGTTGATAACAAAATGTTTCGACTTCTATTTTGTTCTGAGCCAACAGGAGATAAAACTTTTTATAATATCTGCGTAAGCATTATAGCAGCATACATATTTTATGTCGTACAAGTGTATATTCCTGAAAAGCATAAAATGAAAAAATATATATCAATCTTCTCAGAAGAACATCGATACGAAATATTTTTGCTAAACCAATATCTTTTGGCATGGGAGAAGTTTATAGATAAAGAAGAAGGAAAATGCCATTTCTGCGAATTTAGCTATGAGCTGAACCATAAAATAAATGGAGCGGTAACTGAATCAACGTATGAAGAGACAATTGAAGCACTAACAGAAAATATTGAGAGAATTATGACTCATAAATATTTTGATGAGTGCGATATAGCATATAAGGATTTTATAGTGCAGACATATCGGGTTGTAAGGGGACATTTAAAGTATATGGATGACGAATTTCCGAGATGGAGTGATAAGCCTTTATATGCTAAAGATTATCGACGTATCTATAAAGTTGTTTTTGACGACCTGCGAAGAATTCAAAGAAAATTGGAGACAATGGAAAAATATAAACTTCGCTTAATAAAGACATCCCCCTATGGGGGAAAGTCGAAAACACAGAAGTTGGCGGCGTTGTTATGAAAGGGGGATTGCACAATTTAAAATCTACTGCTATAATACTCACAGAGACTCCGCTGGTTGTGTGATACTATCCTGATACTAAAAAATCCGCAAGCCACATCTACCACGGCAATCTCATGGAAAAGTGAACATCCAAGAACAGACTAACTAAACAAAATTGTTTAGTTATAATCGGAACTTACCGAGTTTGAATAACCCCTAACCCTGCCATCCCGCCTTGGCCTGACGCCCGGCGGGATTTTTTGTTGCGCGGGGGGCGCGGGTGGTGTACAATGGTCTATAATACGGTGAAGCGGCATTCGCGGAAAGGACACTCCCATGAAAGAAATCCCCATTACATCCTTTGACAACCTCCAAATCGGCCAGGCGGAAAACACGGCGGCGGGCACGGGCTGCACGGTGGTGCTGCTGGGCAAGGACGGTGCCCCGGCGGGGCTGGATGTGCGCGGCGGCGGGCCGGCCTCGCGAGAGAGCGAGCTGCTCAAGCCGCTGGCGGCGGCGCAGGTTATCCACGCCATTGTGCTGGCGGGCGGCAGCGCCTTCGGACTGGATGCCGCAGGAGGCGTCATGCGGTATCTCGAGGAACGCAACATTGGTTTTGACGTAGGTGTGACGAAAGTTCCCCTCGTCTGCCAGTCCGACCTGTTCGATTTGACCGTGGCCGACGCCCGCACCCGGCCCGATGCAGCCATGGCCTACGCGGCCTGCGTCAACGCCGAAACCGGCAACTACCGCGACGGCAACCACGGCGCGGGCACCGGTGCGACTGTCGGCAAGCTGCTGGGCATGGACCACTGCATGAAATCCGGCATCGGCAGCTACGCCGTGCAGGTGGGCGACCTGAAGGTAGGCGCGCTCGTCGCGGTCAACGCGGTGGGCGACGTCTACGATTTTGAGACGGGCCGCAAGGTCGCCGGGCTGCGGGCTGACGACGGCAAAACGTTTTTGGATTCCGAGCGGGTGCTGATGCAGCAGCTCGACGTGCCGCAGGAAAAATTTGTCGGCAACACGACACTTGGCATCCTTTTCACCAATGCAAAGCTCGACAAGGCGCGGTTGTGCAAGGCCGCGGGCATGGCGCACGACGGCTACGCCCGCGCCATCCGCCCGGTGCACACCTCGATGGACGGCGACAGCATCTACGCGGTCTCGCTGGGCGACGTGCCCGCTGACCTCGACGCCGTCGGCGTGATCGGCGCGCGGGTCATGGCCAAAGCCATCGTCCGGGCCGTGGAGGCCGCGGACAGTGCGTACGGCTTCCCGGCGGCGCGGGATATGTAAAGTCGGCCCTGCCCCGACACCGTAGGGGCGGATTCCATATCCGCCCGGGTACCGTGCCGCAGCCGCAGGTCGGCGTCAAAACAGCATTGCGCCCGCCCCAAAATCGCGGTATAATAGTGCCAGAATCACAACAGGGGAGAACCACCACACGCTATGCCAAAATTGGACGAACAAATCAAAACGCTGGCGGGCTACTTTGCGGCGGACTGTGAGCCGGACGGCAAGCTGACGCTGCAATTGGAGGTCGAGCACTTCCTCACCCGGTCCGACGGCCAGCCCCCGGCCTTTGCCGATGTGCAGGCCGCGCTGCGCGATTTGCAGCAGCAGACAGACGCGCCGATCATCACCGACGGCGAATATTTCGGCTACAGCGGCCCGGCGCTGGCAGCCACGCTGGGGCCCGCGTGCCAGCTGTGCATCAGCCTGGCCCCGCTGCGCGACGTGCAGGACATCATGGATCTGTACAACCGCTTCTATTTGCAGCTGGGGCTGGCGCTGGCTGCCCACGGGCTGCGCGCCTGGACGGCGGGTTGCCACCCGACCTGCCATGCCGAGGACCTGCCCCTGGTGCCCCGCACCCGGGACGAGGCCATGGACGCCTACCTGCGGGAAAAGGGGGCCTGCAGCGTGCAGATGATGCGCGCCACGGCGGCGACGCAGGTGTCCATTGACTATCAGGATGAGACCGATTTTGTCCGCAAAATGCGCGCGGCCAGCCTGCTGACGCCGTTCTTTGCGCTGCTCAGCGACAACGCCCCGGTCTATCAGGCCAGCCGCAACAGCAGCTATTGCATCCGCACGCGGCTCTGGCAGGATGTGGACCGTGACCGCTGCGGCGTCACGCCGCATCTTATGGACGCAGATTTCGGCTACGCCCGCTACGCGGAGAACGTGCTGACCAAGCCCCAAATCACTGCGCTACGGCTGGGCCGCGTCAGGGCTGCAGGCGGAAAGATTGCGCCGGAGCTTTACGCCGGGCATGTCAGCCGTCAGGAAACCGCGCAGATTTTGTCCAATTTCTTTTACGATGTACATCTCAAATCCCGCATTGAGCTGAGCGCCGCGGACAGCATGCCGCCGCGGTACATCGCCGCGTATGTGCAGCTGGTCAAGTCGGTGTTCGGCAGCCCGGCAGCGCTGCAAAATGTGCTGCGCCACTACGCGGGCGCGACGACGCTGGACATCACGTCGGCTAAGCTGGCCGTCTGCAAGGACGGCTACAACGCGCTGGTCTATGGCCGCCCCGTCAGCGGCGAGCTGGCCTGGCTGCTGATGCAGGCCCGCAGCCGCACGCCCTCGCAGGAGGAACGCGCACTGCTCGACCCGTTCATGCAGCTGCTGACGACCCGCAAAACCATCCGCGAGACGGAGAATTACAACGAATAAACGTGCTTTCTGCGGGCATACTGACCCTGAAAGGGGGCATGTGCCATGCGGGAAACATCCTACCACGCGGTCATTGCCGAGATGACCGTCCGCGCACTGTGGGAGCTGCAAAACCTGCTGGACTGCATCCCCGACGCGCTGTGGGACCGCTGCTACGGCGGCGCACCGCTGTGGCAGCACGTCTACCACACCCTGCACGAGCTGGACCAGTGGTTCATCAACCCGCGGGACACCGACTTTGTCGAGCCGCCCATCCACACGCCGCACTTGCAGGAACTGCACATTTACCCGGCAGTACGTCTTGACAGACCGGCGATAGATGACTATTTTTATACAATCAAGGCCAAGCTGTCCATCTATCTGACCTCGCTCCACGACGAGGATCTGCTACAGCGGCCCGACAACTGCGAGTGGACGCGGTTTACGCTGATTTTGTCGCAGTATCGGCATTTATACCGCCACATGGGCATGGTGATGGGCTTTATTGAGGCCGAGACCGGCCTCTGCCCGCGCACGCTGGAGGTGGGGGAGGACCCGCCCGCCGCGCCCTACGACCCTTATCAATGAGAGGAACTTTTCAATGAAGTATCGCTGTTTTGCGGCGCTTGCGCTGGCAATGTTGCTGCCCGGCTGCGCCGCCGCGCCCGACCTGACGCCGGTCTGGCAGCGCGACCTGCCCGCCAGCGGCGTACATATAGAGCTTGCCAACGCGGCGCTGCTCTCCGATGCGGACGTCTACTACGCCGCAACGCGGGAGGAGCTGTACGTGCACAATGTGTCGGTTTTGCCCGCCGTCAAGGCCGACGGTCAGCCCGTTGTAACGTTTTACGGCGCTGCAGCGCAGGATATTGACCTTGTGTATCTGGAGGACATCGGCGACGTGTACGTCGATTATGACCGCGTCAAGCCGCAGATCAAGCTGGATTACATCCTGACAGAAGGGGACGGGTACGTCTCCTACGAGTTGGACACCGCGTACAATTTTGAGTTCACGGTGACGACGCAGACCGGCGAGGATAAGATTCTGGTCGTCAGCGAGAGAAGCGACGTGAAATGAAAATGCCCCGCCCGGGTTGGCCGAGCGGGGATTTTTTGTGCGTTAAATGCCTTTCCCTTTTGGGGAAGGTGGCCGAGGACCCGCCCGAGGTCGGATGAGGGGAAAGTCCACGCGATTTCCCACATACGGGCAGTCACAGGAACTCAGCCCTCATCAGTCACCTGCGGCGACAGCTTCCCCCGATGGGGAAGCCTTTGCTGTCGTTTCCGCCCACACCACAGCCTCACTTCCTCTCCGGCAAATCCACCGTCGTCGTCGGGAAGGCAAACTCGCAGCCTTCCTCCTGCATCAAATCTAAAATTTGCAGATTCAGCGTGTTTTTTACCTGCATGAAATCCCGCAGATTGACTTTGGTGATGTACACCCGGCACGCCAGATCAATGCTGTAGTCGTTGAATTTATCCAGCGCAATCATTACGCCGTCGGGCTGCACGTCGGGCTGGGCTTGCAGCATGGCGGTCAGATCGGCAGTCAGCTGCTCGATTTTTTCGCGCGGTGTGTCGTAGGTCAGACCAATCGTAAACTTCCACAGGCGGCTCTGGCGGCGGTCATAGTTTTGGATATACTCCGCTGTGATTTTGGAATTTTCTATTGTGATAGCGACATTATCCGGGCTGCGGATGCGGGTGGAGCGGAAGGAAATGTCCTCAACGGTACCCTCGCAGTCGCCCAGCACGATGTAATCCCCGATGCCGAAGGGCCGTTCCAACACCAGTGTGATGCCCGCAATCAGGCTGTTCAGTGTGGACTGCGCGGCCAGCGAGACCGCCAGTCCGGCGACACCCGCGCCGGTCAGCAGGCCGGAGACCGGCACGCCGAGGCGGTCCAGCATGGCGATACCCGCAAACAGGCCGACCAGCGCATGAAAGATGTTCTCAAAAAAGTGTCCCATCGTCTGATTTGTTTCCAAATCCAGATGGTTCTGGGCGCTGCGCAGCAAAAGCCGGGTGACCGGGGCCGCACGCCAGCATCCGAGCGCGATATAGAAGATGACCAGCAGGTCGGCAGCCAGATTCAGGTATTGCAAAAAAACGGCGTCGCGCACCAGCTCAAACGGCAGCGACTTGATGGCAGCTGCGCCCAGCAGTACCCGAAAAAGGCCCGCCACCGGCGTAAGAAAACTGTCCAACAAGATGTAAAACCACGATGCCATGTGACTTTTTGCGCGTTCCAGAAAACGTCGGGCGGCAAGCTTGTACACCTCGGGTGCACCGGCAGCCGCCAGTGCCAGCAGCGCCGCGGGCAGAAACGAGAGAAAATCGTGGGTGAGTTCTTCCATGGTGGGTACCTCAGTTTATGGTTGTGGCAATTCCTTGGCCCCCTCTGGGAGGGGGCTCCGCCCGCAGGCGGTGAGGGAGAGAACCTGACGCGGCCCGATATATTTCGGATAGCCGCAAGGCTCTCTCCCTCCGGCCCTGCGGGGCCACCTCCCTCGCAGAGGGAGGCAAGAAGGTGGTGGGCAAGAATTTTCTTAATTATACCACACCCCCTTGCATTTTGTAAAATCTATGCTATAATACTTCCCGGAAAGTCTGTTTCAGGGCGGGGTGTGATTCCCCACCGGCGGTGAGCGGCATGGCCCGCAAGCCCGCGACCGGCTGCAAATGCGGCTGCTGACCCGGTGTAATTCCGGGGCCGACGGTTAAAGTCCGGATGAAAGAAACGGAAAGCTGTTTGCTTTGCTTTTTTGCGCCCTGTCGTATATTTTGCGGCAGGGCGTTTCGTTTTCGCAAGGGCAGGGCAGGGCCTCCCGGGTTCGTGAGCTGACTTTCACAAATTTTTACGGGAGGCATCTTCTCATGCAAAACAAGACTACCAACATCCGCAAGCTCACCGGCACCGCCATGCTCGGCGCTGTCGCCGCCGTACTTATGTACATGGAGTTTCCAATCCCCATCATGCCGTCCTTCGTCAAGCTGGACGTGTCCGAGCTGCCCGCGCTGCTGGCCGCCTACGCCTACGGGCCGGTGTCCGGCATCGCCGTGTGCCTGATCAAAAACCTCATCAAGCTGCCCAGCACCAGCACTGCTGCGGTGGGTGAACTGTTTAATTTCGTCATGGGTGCGTTGTTTGTGGGCGTCGCCGGCTTTGTGTACAAGCGCAGCAAGACCCGCCGCAGCGCACTCATCGGCGCAGGGCTGGGCGCACTGATCATGGCCGTTGTGTCCGTGCCGTACAACTACTTCATCGTCTACCCGGCCTATGTAGTTTTGTATCATCTGCCGCTCGAGGCCATCATCGGTATGTACCAGGCCATCAACCCCAGCGTGGACGGCCTGCTGACCTGCCTGATCACCTTCAACTTCCCGTTTACCTTGTTTAAAGGTCTGCTGGACGCGGCGCTCTGCTTCCTGATTTACAAGCCGCTGTCCGGCGTGCTGCACGGGAGAAAGTGAGAAAGGCTTCCCCCGCGCAGGGGGAAGCTGTCACAGAAGGTGACTGATGAGGGCCGGGTTGACGCAACCACTCGTCTATGGGCGGCAAGGAGAGCTTTGCCCTCATCCGGCCTCAGGCGGGCCTCGGCCACCTTCCCCCGATGGGGAAGGCTCTCCTCCAAAACCACACACGCTGCCGCATCTGCCCCACTTTTGTGCAAACCGTCTGAACTGCACAACGAAATATCGTTGACTTTGCCAAAAACCTGTGGTACACTAGCTTCACAACAACAGAATAGCAACTTATCAAGAGCGGCTGAGGGAACAGGCCCGATGAAGCCCGACAACCTGCGTGTATGCGCAAGGTGCCAAGTCCTGCGGGAAACCGAAAGATAAGCGTTACCGCGCGCAGTCTTTCCGGCTGCGCGCTTTTTGTTTCCACGGTTGCGTTTCTGCCGAATATTTATTAGGAGGCTTTTCCCAATGTCCAAAGTTCTTTTCACGTCCGAATCCGTCACCGAGGGGCATCCCGACAAAATCTGCGACCAGATCTCCGATGCCATCCTCGACGCCATCCTGGCGCAGGACCCCGGTGCCCGCGTTGCCTGCGAGACGACCTGCTCCACCGGTCTTGTCCACATCATGGGCGAGATCACGACCAGCTGCTACGTGGACATCCCCGGCACGGCGCGCGAGGTCATCCGCTCCATCGGCTATGACCGCGCCAAGTACGGCTTTGACTGCGACACCTGCGGCGTCATCACCAACATCGACGGCCAGAGCCCCGACATTGCGCTGGGCACCAACGACGACGTGGCCGGTGCGGGCGACCAGGGCATGATGTTCGGCTACGCCTGCAATGAGACGCCCGAGCTGATGCCGCTGCCCATCAGCCTGGCCCACAAGCTGGCCAAGCGCCTGACCGAGGTGCGCAAGAACGGCACGCTGGATTACCTGCGCCCGGACGGCAAGAGCCAGGTCACCGTCGAGTACAACGACGGCAAGCCCGTGCGCATCGACGCGGTGGTCATTTCCAGCCAGCACAGCCCCGACATCAGCCAGGAGCAGCTGCATGAGGACATTCGCCGCGAGGTCATTGAGAAGGTCATTCCCGCCGAGCTGCTGGACGAGAACACGAAGTACTACATCAACCCCACGGGTCGCTTTGTTGTGGGCGGCCCGCAGGGTGACTCCGGCCTGACGGGCCGCAAGATCATCGTGGACACCTACGGCGGCTATGCCCGCCACGGCGGCGGTGCGTTCAGCGGCAAGGACCCCAGCAAGGTGGACCGTTCCGCCGCGTATGCCGCCCGCTGGGTCGCCAAAAACGTGGTTGCCGCGGGCCTGGCTACCAAGTGCGAGGTCGAGCTGGCCTATGCCATCGGCGTGGCAAAGCCCGTCTCCATCATGGTGGACACCTTCGGCACCGGCACCGTTGCCGACGAGAAGATCGTGCAGGCTGTCGAGAAGGTCTTTGACCTGACGCCCGCCGCCATCATCCGCGACCTTGACCTGCGCAAGCCCATCTACCGCCAGCTGGCCGCCTACGGCCACATGGGCCGCGAGGACCTGGGCGTGAAGTGGGAGAACACCGACCGCGTGGACGCCCTGAAGGCCGCCGTGGCAGAGTAAATCAGCAGGAATTTTCCGGTCCCCCGTGCAGCGTATGCGCGGGGGATTTTTGATTGTGCGTAGCGCACCGGGTTGCGCACCGGTAGGGGCCGGGAACGGCCACGGCAGGGTGAGGGTACCCCGCCCTACGGGCTGTGGTAAACGGGCGGTTTGTAGAGCGCGGTCTTGACCGCTCCGGGATGTTGGCGGCACGATGAATGTCCGCGGGTCGTCGGGGACGCCGACCCCTACGGTAGGGGCGGATTCCATATCCGCCCGGGGCGTGTGCGGCGGCGCGGGGCGGCCGATACATTCATTTACTGCAAATAAATTTGCCAAATGCCGCGCAATGCGGTATAATATCCTTATCTGTGAAAGTGCGGCGATTTGCGGGAAGGGGGCGGCTATGGAACAGCAGGAACAACAGCTTATGAAGCTGGAAGGCACCGTCGAGCACGTCATCTACGAGAACGCCGACTCCGGTTACGCGGTGTTCGAGGTGGACGCGGGCGGCACCGATGTGGTCGTCGCCGGCAACGTCGGCGGGGTGGACAACGGCATGAGCGTGACCGTCTACGGCCACATGGTCAACCACCCCAGCTACGGCGAGCAGTTCCGCGCCGAGACCATCGAAGCGCGCCTGCCCGAGGACCGCACCGCCATTTTAAGCTACCTGTCCAGCGGCGTGCTGCCCTATATCGGGCCGTCCACCGCTAAAAAAATCGTGGCAAAATTCGGCGATGATACGCTGACGGTCATCGCCGAGACCCCGCAACGGCTCTGCGAACTCAAGGGCATCACCGAGCAGAAGGCGGCTATCATCTCCAACGAGTTCCGCCGCATGTACGGCGTGCGGGAGGTCGTGGCCTGGTTTGCCCGGTACGGCATGACCGCCCAGCAGGCCGTGACCTGCTACCGTGCGCTTGGGCCGCACACCGTCGAGGCGCTGACCCAGAACCCGTATCTGCTCTGCGGCGAGCCGCTGCAATTAAAGTTCGGTCAGGTGGACACCATCGCGGCGGCACTGCAATTTGAGACAGGCTGCCGCCTGCGAGTGGCGGCGGGGCTGCTCTACGCGCTGCGGCACAACGCGGGCAACGGCCACACCTGCCTGCCACGGGATAAATTGCTTGAATCTACGTCGAAATTTCTCCGCCTGCCGCTGGGCGACCTGGAAGCCGCGCTCGACGAGCTGCTCTCCTCCGAGGAGCTGCGCACCCGCACGTTTGACGGCGTCGAGTACATCTACCTGCCCGACCTGCTCTCCGCCGAGGAGGACATTGCCGCGCGGCTCGGCCAGCTTTCGACGTTTCCCACCGAGGCTCCGCCGACGCTGGATGCGGACATCCGCGTGCTGGAAATGGCGCAGGGCTTTGCGTACGCGCCGCTGCAGCGGCAGGCCATACGCCTGGCGCTGTCCAGCCGGGTCATGGTGCTGACCGGCGGCCCCGGCACCGGCAAGACGACCACCGTCAACGCGATTCTGAGCCTGTACGAGGCACTGTATGACCGTGTGGCTCTGTGTGCCCCCACGGGCCGCGCCGCCAAGCGGTTGAGCGAACTTACAAACCACGCTGCATCGACGATTCACCGCTTGCTTGAGGTGGACTACAGCAGCGGCAGCGTGCGGTTCATCCACAACGAAAAGAACCTTTTAAAATATGACGTCATCATCCTCGATGAGATGAGTATGGTGGACGTCAAGCTGTTTCAGGCGCTGCTGGCTGCGGCGCGGTACCACTGCCGCATCATTATGGTGGGCGACGCCGACCAGCTGCCCAGCGTCGGGCCGGGCAACATTCTGGGCGAGATTTTAAAGGCGAGCGTCGTGCCGACGGTACGTCTTACTGATATTTTCCGCCAGGCGCAGCGCAGCCTGATTGTCCAGAACGCCCACCGCATTGTGGAGGGGCAGATGCCGCAGAAGGGCGGGCCGAAGGACGATTTCTTCCTGATCGAGTCCAACGGCCTTGCCTGCCAGAAGCTGGTCTGCGACCTTGTCAGCACGCGGCTGCCGAAAGCCTACGGCTTTGACCCCGTGCGGGACATTCAGGTGCTTTGCCCGACGAAGGTCGGTCCCACCGGCAGCGTTGAGCTGAATAGGCGGCTGCAGGATATTCTGAACCCGCCCGCCAAGGGCAAGGGGCAGATCGGCACGGCGGAGAGTGCCAAAATATTACGTCTGGGTGATAAAGTCATGCAGGTCAAGAATGACTACGACATCACGTTTGAGCGTGCCGGGGCCGAGGCCGGTGTCGGCGCGTATAACGGCGATTTGGGCATCATCACGGCGGTGGACGTGAATGCGCGCAGCGTGACGGTCCAGATGGATGACAAAAAGTACACCTACACCGCCGACCAGCTCAACGAGCTGGAGCCCGCCTACGCCGTGACCGTCCACAAGAGCCAGGGCTCGGAGTTCCCCGCGGTGATCCTGCCCGTGGCCGACGTGCCTGCCCGGCTGTGCTACCGCAACCTTTTGTACACCGGCGTGACTCGCGCGCGGAAGCTCTGCGTTCTGACCGGCACCGCCCGCACCGAGCAGACCATGGTCGAGAATGTGCGGCAGAATATGCGGTACAGCGGGCTGCGGTATTTGCTGAAGGACGCGGCGACACCGACAGAGGAGAAGCAGGAACAGCTCTCGGCGACGTGAGCGGGCACGGAGGGGTCAAGATCCCTCCCTACGAACCGCCCGTTCACCCCGGCCTGTAGCGAGCGGTCTTGACCGCTCCGCAGGGGGGCTGGGGTTGACGGGAAAGCCACGCACGTAGGGGCATACTGGCGATAAAACGACGATATTTTACCAATGGAGAACTATCCATGAAACAATACGACATCGGAATTGACCTGGGCACGACCTCCATTATCATTGCCACCGAGGAGCAGGGCGTTGTGTTCCGCCAGCCGACCATCGGCGCGGTGGACACGCGGACGAACTCCATCCTTGCGGTGGGGGACGAGGCATTAAAAATGGTGGGCCGCGCACCCGCGCACATTGACTTGGTGCGCCCGCTGCGGGACGGCATCATCCAGGACCACCGCATGACGAACGAGCTGATCGTCCGTTTTGTCAATCAGGTCTGCCGCTCGCGCATCTTTAAGCCGCGCATTGCGGTCTGCGTGCCCGCGGCCATCACCGGCATCGAGGCGGACGCCGTTGTGGAGTCCGTCATGGCGGCGGGCGCCAGGCAGGTCTACCTTGTGGACGAGCCTGTGGCAGCGGCACTGGGCGCGGGCTTGCAGATCCGCCAGCCCCACGGCTGCATGGTCGTGGACATCGGCGGCGGCTCCACCGACATTGCGGTCATCAGCATGGGCGGGCGGGTCAAGGCCGCCAGCCTGCCTGTGGCGGGCAACGCCTTTGACAGCTGCATTGCCCAGTACGTGCAGGAAAAATACCAGATCGCCATCGGCCCGCTGACCGCCGAGCAACTGAAAAAGCAGGTCGCCTGCTGCACCAGGAGCGAGTTTGAGGGCGTTATGGAGGTGCGCGGCCACTCGTGGGAGACGAACCTGCCCGCGCGGCGCATCATCTATACCCGCGACCTGTACGAACCCGTGCAGGAGCTGGCCGCCCGTATTGCCAACGCAGCCCGCAACGTGCTGGAAAGCACCCCGCCCGAGCTGGCGGCGGATGTGTCCGGCACCGGCATTTTGCTGACGGGCGGCGGCTCGCTGCTGCGCGGGCTGGCCGGGTATATCGCGGGCGAGCTGCACACCGATGTGGCTATCGCCCCCGACCCGCTGAACTGCGTGGCCCGCGGCACGGCCATCAGCCTGAGCGAGGGCAAGTACCTGAGCGCCGGGTTCCGGGATGCCACGCCGAAGGTGTGGAATAGAAGGTTGAACCATAGTCACGACCCGTTTACGGGGGAGTGAGTGGGGGCGGGTGGCCGACCCGGGAGGCGTATGCCGACGGGAGCGGACACGGAGCGGTCAAGACCGCTCCCTACAGAGCACCCGTGAACACCGGTTCGTAGGGAGGGGTCTTGACCCCTCCGCAGGGTGACGGTTATTACCGGGAACCCCGCGGGCCGGACATGTCCGGCCCCTACTGCGCATTTTTAAATAAAATCAAAACGAAAGGTGAACTCCATGGCTGACATCACCAAGGAATATCTCGCGCTGCGCGACCAATATATTGAGAGCCGGTTTGCGCGGCTCAACCCCGTGCAGCGGCAGGCGGTCTTTGCCACCGAGGGCCCGCTGCTGATTCTGGCGGGCGCGGGCTCCGGCAAGACCACCGTGCTGGTCAACCGCATTGCCAATATCATCCGCTTCGGCTCCGCCCACGGCAGCACCGAGCTGCCGCGCCCCGTGACCGAGGCCGACCTCAACGACCTGCGCAATGCCGTTTCCGCGGGCCGCGACCTGCCGCGGGAGACCGCCTATCTGGCTGTGCGCCCCGCGCGTCCCTGGAACGTGCTGGCCATCACCTTTACGAACAAGGCTGCGGGCGAGCTCAAGGAGCGTCTGCGTGCCATGCTGGGCGACACGCTGGGCGGCGACGTCAACGCGTCCACCTTCCACTCCGCCTGCGTGCGGATGCTGCGCCGCGACGCCGAGCGCATCGGCTTCCCCAAGAGCTTCACGATCTACGACTCCGACGACCAGCAGCGCGTCATCAAGCAGATCTACAAAGACCTGATGATCGACGACAAATTCCTGCCCGTCAAGTCGGCCATCGGGCAGATTTCTTCCTTTAAAGATAAGCTCCTGTCCGCCGAGGATGTGGCGGGGGAGCCGTTCGCCAATACGAAGGCACAGCTCGTCTCCAAAATCTACACGGCCTACGCGGGCCGCTTAAAGGCCGCGGGCGCCATGGACTTTGACGACCTGATCTTCCACACCGTCAAACTGCTGCAAAATGACGCGGAAGCGCGGGAATACTACCAGAACCGCTTCCGCTATGTCGTCGTGGACGAGTACCAGGACACGAGCATTGCGCAGTTCCATCTGGTGCGGCTGCTGGCGGGCGGCACCAACAACGTCTGCGTCGTTGGCGACGATGACCAGTCTATCTACAAATTTCGCGGTGCTACGATTGAAAATATCCTCAACTTTGAGAAGGTTTTCACCGGGGCGAAAACGATCCGCCTAGAACAAAACTATCGCTCCACCGCTAATATTCTGAACGCCGCCAACAGTGTCATCAAGAACAACATGGGCCGCAAGGGCAAGACCCTCTGGACCGACCACGGCGACGGCGAGAAGGTCCACCACTACACCGCGACGAACGAGCAGGACGAGGCCAGCCACATTGCGGACGTCATCGGCGAGCATTTGAGAGAGGGCGCGAGCCTGAAGGACCACGCCGTGCTCTATCGCATGAACGCTCAGTCCAACCCGATCGAGACCTACTTTGCCCGAGCGGGCATCCCGTACCGCATTGTGGGCGGCCAGCGCTTCTTTGACCGCAAGGAGGTCAAGGACATCAACAGCTATCTGGCCGTCATCGTAAACCCGCGGGACGACGTGCGCCTGCGCCGCATTATCAACGAGCCTGCGCGTAAAATCGGCATGACGACGATTGAAAAGATCGGTGAGCTGGCAGCCTCCAAGGGCGTGCCGATGATGGAGATCATCGCCCATGTGCGGGACTACCCGGAATTGCAGCGCGCCGCCGCGGCGCTCGAGCGCTTCTATGAGATGTACCGCGAGCTGTGCGATCTGTCGGTAAGTGAGCCGCTGGACCAGTTTGTGGGTGACGTCATCGCCAAGTCCGGCTACGAGGCAATGCTCAAAGCCATGAAGGAGGAGGGCGAGACCCGCCGCGAGAACCTGGGCCAGCTGGTCAGCAGCATCAAGACCTACGCCGACCAGAACGGCGAGGACGCGACGCTGTCGGGCTTCTTGGAGGAGGTCGCGCTGATTTCCGATTTGGACAGCTACGACAACGACGCCGACAGCGTCACGATGATGACGATCCACTCTGCGAAGGGCCTGGAATTTCCGTATGTTTTTGTCGTAGGTATGGAAGATGGCATCTTTCCCGGCGAGATGGCCAAGTATAATGAGGAGGACATGGAGGAGGAGCGCCGCCTCTGCTACGTGGCCATCACCCGCGCCAAGAAGGAGCTGTACCTGTCCACCTCCCGCACGCGGATGATCTTCGGCCAGACGCGCCGCAACCCGCCGTCTGCCTTCCTGAGTGAAATCGACCCCGGTCTGCTGGACGAGACCCAGAGCCCCGAGCTGACCGGCTACGGTGGCGGCTTCGGTGCGGGGTACGGCAGCTACAGCACCAACGTACCGGGCGGGCGCAGCGGGTACTCCGGTGCGTCGCGCGGATATTTGAACAGTGAGTACAACGCCAAGCCCCGCGGCGGGTTTGGCGGCGGCTACAGCAGCGGCTTTGCCAGCGGCGGCCACGAAAGCCCCAACTCCTACGGCGGACGCCATCAAGTGCAGAGCACGGGCTTTGGCTCGGGCTACGGACGCAGCCGCAGCGCGGGCAACACGGCCCCCGCGGGCGCGGGCACATCCACGCTGGCGGGTGCGCCGTCCGCTGCCCCTCAGAAGAAGTCGGCTGCCGCCAGCTACGCGGCGGGGGACATTGTGGAGCACCGTGTGTTTGGCCGCGGCAAGGTGCTGAAGGCCACGCCGATTGCGGGGGACTGCATTGTCGAGATTCAGTTTGACCGCGTCGGCGTCAAAAAGACGATGGCAAACTATGCGCCGCTGAAAAAAGTGGAGGAATGATATGCTGGTACAACTCATTGCCCATACAAATGACCCGGAAAAAACAATCGCTGCAGCGGCAAAGCTCTGCTACTCCGATGCGCACATTGAGACGCTGCTGGACGGCCTGACGCCCGAAAAGACCGAGGCGTTTTTGCAGCGACTGAACGACGTCGGCCACGCCAGCCCGATCGAGCACGCCAGCTTTACGTTCGGCATCGAGGGCGTGTCCCGCACGTTCCTGGCGCAGGTGACGCGCCACCGCATCGGCAGCTTCAGCGTGCAGAGCCAGCGCTACGTGCGGCTGGAGGATTTCCGCTATGTCATCCCGCCGGAGATCGAGGCCATCCCCGAGGCCAGAGCCCAGTTCATTGCGTCGATGAACGACGACGCGAAGAAGTATCTTGAGTTGGTGCAGACGCTCGAAAATGCCCACACAGCGCGGTTTATGGCGGATGGTCTCGATGAAAAGGCCGCCCGCGGCAAGGCGTCCAAGCAGGCCAACGAGGACGCCCGCTTTGTGCTGCCCAACGCCTGTGAGACGAAGATGGTCATGACGATGAACTGCCGCAGCTTGCAGAATTTCTTCAACCTGCGCTGCTGCAACCGCGCCCAGTGGGAGATTCGCGCCGTCGCGGACGAGATGCTGCGGCTGGTGCTGCCGCTGGCCCCGCACATCTTTGCGAGCGCCGGCCCGCGGTGCCTCGTCGGCCCCTGCCCGGAGGGCCGCATGTGCTGCGGCAAACAAACGGAGGTACGCGCAAAATACGCCAAACTCAAGGAGGAGGCAGTATAAATGGGACAGCTTATCATTTTTGAGGGGCTGGACGGCTCCGGAAAAGGCACCCAGACAAAACTGACGGCTCAGCGTTTAAAAGAACAGGGGAGAGACCTGCGGCAGATCACCTTCCCGGATTATGACAGCGAGTCCTCGGCGCTCGTCAAAATGTACCTATCCGGCGCGTTCGGCGACAAGCCCGACGACGTGAACGCCTACGCGGCGTCGAGCTTTTACGCCGTGGACCGCTTTGCCAGCTACAAGACCGACTGGGGCGAGTTTTACCGTGAGGGCGGGCTGGTGCTGTCGGACCGGTACACGACGTCCAACGCCGTACACCAGTGCTCGAAGCTGCCGCCGATGCACTGGGACGGTTTTCTGAATTGGCTGTTCGACTTTGAGTACAAGAAGTTTGGCATCCCCGCGCCCGACGCGGTGATTTATTTAGCGGTTGACCCCGAGGTGTCCCAGCGGCTCATCACCGAGCGATACCACGGCGACGAGAGCAAGAAGGATATCCAGGAGAAGGACACCGAGTATCTGGCCCGCAGCCGCGCCGCCGCCGAGTACTGCGCCCGCACGCTGGGCTGGCACCGCATTGAATGCACCGCCGACGCAAACGGCGCAAAATCCATGCGCTCCGTGGAGGATATTAACGCAGAAATCCTTGCAGAATTGGCGGGAATACTGTAAAATAAACAGGTATGCTTTTGGAACGTGCGCAGGGGAGGGGTAAAACCCTCCCGCGGGGGTTTGCGGCAGAGAAAACTTGCCGGGAAACCACCCGGTAGGGGCCGGACATGTCCGGCCCTGCACCTACCCATAAACACCCGCCAAAGGGAAACCTGCGGGCCGGGCATGCTTGGCCCCTACCGCTCAATAAAAATAGTTTTAGTTTACTTTACAAAAAGAGGTGATGCCCATGCTGCGTAAGGCTACCGCTGATGATCTGCCCGCGCTGACGGCGCTGCGCTGCGGGGCTGCCAAAGCGAACCCCGTCGATGCGGCGGGTTGGCTGCAAAACGTCGCCGGGCTGGAAAATATTCTGGTGCTGGAAAAAAGCGGCCAGCCCGCGGCCATGCTGGCGGCGGTGCCGGTCAAGTACGGCCAGCACCGCGGCGTCTGGCTGTGCGGCGCAGCCGGGGTGCAGGGCGTGCCGATGGATCGCCTGCTGCCCAAAATCATGGAGGGCTGCCTGCGTGCCTACGGGGCCAGCGGGTTTGACTTTGCTGTCACGACGCCCGACGACGCCCGGCGCGCCGAGGACCTGAAAACGCTGGGCTTCAAAAGCCAGCTGCCGCTGCGGGTCATACAGACGCCCATCCGCCGCGACCTGTTCGCCCAGGCAGCGTTTGACAGTCTGACCGTCCACAAGCTGCTGGAACGGCGGCACATCTACCAGCCCGGCTGCATCAGCCTGCCCGAGGAGGCCATGAACGAAACCATGACCCAGCTCTACCGCCGCGGGCTGACCGTGGTGTCCACCCGGCGCGGCTACGGGCTGTACTTTACCAAGGGCGACACGCTGCAATTTCTGGAATTACAGGCCGACAACGACCACTGCGCCGACCAGCTTTTGCAGGCCGCGCGGGAAAAGACCGGTGCGGCCAACGCCCGCATCCTGCTGGCCGAGAACCAGACGCTTTACCTCGGCTCAGGCCGCCGCTGCGGCTACGGAATGATCGCCTTTTTAGGCCGCCCCTTCTCCGTGACCGATGCGTATTTCAGGATGCTGCTGTAAGAGACGGCCCTACCGGCAAGCCACGGAAGGCCTGTACCGTAGGGGCCGGGCATTTCGGGAAAGGCTGCGGACCGCACATGTGCGGCCCCTACAGACTGCAGCTATTATTGGCTGCAAAAAGCAAGGAATCTATAAAAAAGTTAGGAGTCTCCCATGAGGATCAATCGCACAAATCCGGAGCAGCCTGCGGCCCAGCCGGTGCAGAGCCATGCACCGCTCAAGGCGCAGACCGAGGTAAACGGCTTTGAACTGCCCGAGCAGGAAATCCCGAAGGAAAACCAGAAGGAACCCCCGAAGGCTGCAAAGCCGCCGAAGCCCAAAAAGGAAAAGCCCGCCAAAAAGCCCCGCCGCCAGCCGGTGGAGGAGGTCGAGGACGACGAGGAGAACGAGCAGCCCCGCCGCCGTTTCCCGTTTGGCTGCCTGATCGTGCTCGTCATTCTGGCGCTGGTCGGCTTTGGCGGCTATAAGGTCAGCCAGTTCTACGCCGAGCTGGATGGCCAGAAAACGCTGGGCCCGACCCAGACCATCACTGTGCCCGAGGGTTCGTCCGTCGCCGGCATTGCGACCCAGCTCAAGGACGCCGGTGTCATCGAGTATGACTGGCTGTTCAAGCAGTACGTCAAGTACAGCGGCAAAGCCGGTGAGATCCAGTACGGCGACTTTGAAGTCCAGTCCGGCATGGCCTACAACGACATCATCAAGGCGCTGTCCGTCGTGACCCGCCGTGCAACGGTGAACGTCACGATTCCCGAGGGCACGACAGCCGTCGGTGTGGCGCAGATTTTCGTGGACGCGGGCCTTGTGGACGACGTGGACACCTTCCTGTCCTGTGCCAATGGCAACGACGGCACGGATTGGAGCAAGTACGATTTCTGGAACGCCATCCCCGACAATGACCGCCTGATGAAGTGCGAGGGCTACCTTTTCCCGGACACCTACAATCTCTATAAGGACGAGAGCGTCGCCTACTATGTGGATGCCCTCTACGGCGAGTTTGCATCCAAGACCGCCGCGCTGGCCGACACGGTCGCCGCCAAGGGCACGAGCCTGGACGACGTGGTCAAGCTGGCCAGCTTCATTCAGGAGGAGGCCGGTTTGGAGAGCGAGGACGCCAGGGTCAGCGCCTGCTTCCACAACCGCCTGGAATCCAGCGACCCGCAGTGGGCCGAGCACAAGCTGGAATCCAACGCCAGCAGCTATATCATGCAGGACAGCGAGAACAACTATCTGTGGAACTCCCCGACGGCGGAGTACTTCGGCTGGCCGGAGCAGGGCGCGATCCCCGATGACGTGCTGGCCCTGTACGACACCTACGCCATCAGCGGCCTGCCCGCAGGCCCCATCTCCTGCCCGGGCTACGCCGCCATGGAGGCCGCGCTGAACCCTGATGAGGAGTATATCAGCGAGGGGTACTACTTCTTTGTCACGGGCCATCCCGGCACTGATGTGGCAGGGCAGTACTTCTACGCCAAGACCGCCGACGAGCACTACCAGAACTGCGTCAAGGCCGGGTGGGCGTCGTAAGCGCGCAAGCTGCCCTGTAGGGGCCGCACATGTGCGGCCCGCAACTTCCCGTGGAATGCTGTGCTTTGGCAAACACGCGGGCCGGGCATGCCCGGCCCCTACAGCACGGACCCACGGCACACCACACATCAAATCCCCAAGCGCCCGCTTCCTACCGGGCGCTTTTTACGCAAAACGGAGGAAATCACTATGCTGCAACAGCCGGAACTGCTGGCCCCCGCGGGCAGCCTGGAAACGCTGAAATACGCCGTCATGTACGGCGCGGATGCCGTCTACTGCGCCCTGCCGGAATTTGGCATGCGCGCCGCACCCGTCAACCTGACCGTGGGCGAACTGCACGAGGGCTGCATCTTTGCCCATGCCCGCGGCAAAAAGGTCTATCTGACGCTGAACACCCTGCCCACGAACGAGGAACTTTCCAAGCTGCCCCGGTACATTCAGGACGCCGCCGAGGCGGGCGTGGATGCGTTCATCATTGCCGACTTGGGTGTGCTGGCGCTGGCCAAAAAATACGCCCCGCAGGTCGAGCGTCATGTCTCGACCCAGGCAGGCATCACGAACTATGAGGCTGCGAAAGTCTGCTACGAGCTGGGAGCCAAGCGCGTTGTGCTGGCCCGCGAACTGCCGCTGACCGAGATCGCGCAGATTCGCGACAACTGCCCGCAGGATCTGGAGCTGGAGGCGTTCGTCCACGGCGCCATGTGCATGAGCGTGTCCGGACGGTGCCTGCTGTCCAGCTACATGGCAGGACGCAGCGGCAACCGCGGCGAGTGTGCCCAGCCCTGCCGCTGGAAGTACAGCCTGGTGGAGGAACACCGCCCCGGTCAGTACATGGAGATCGGCGAGAGCGAGGACAACGGCAGCTACATCCTGAACGCCAATGACCTGTGCACCGCGCCGTTTATAGATTTGATTTGTAAAGCGGGCGTTGACTCGCTGAAGATCGAGGGCCGCGCCAAGACGTTCTATTACGTTGCATCTGTCGTCAGCGCCTACCGCCGCGCGCTGGACGCCTTCCTGGCGGACCCATACAACGATAGCTTTGAGCTGCCCGACGACGTCATTGAGGAGCTGAACCGCACGAGCCACCGCCATTACTCGCCGGGATTCTACTTCGGCAAGGAGCAGGCCCAGCAGACTCCCAGCCACACCTATGTGCGCGACTGGGATTTCATCGGCACGGTGGACAGATGGGAGAACGGCGTTGCCCACTGCACCCAGCGCGGCAAGTTCGCAGTGGGGGACAGCATCGAAATTTTGCAGCCCGACGGCAGCGTCGTCAAGCTGACGCCTGCGTGGATCGAGAACGCCGACGGCGAGCGCGTGGACGCTACCCCGCACCCGATGATGCAGTACACCATCCCCTGCGAGACGCCGCTGATGGCGTACAGCCTGATTCGGATGCAGAAGCAGTGATTGTACTTTTGCCGGGGACGATGCTTGCATCGACCCGCGCGCAGATGCGAGCATCCGCCCCTACAAAGCAGCTGCAAAAATAATAAAAAAATCTGCAAAAATCCCTTGACTTTTCTGTCGGTATCCCTTATAATAGTTCCTGCGCTGGTCGTGAGGTGCACGTCACACAACGCCGCGCAGGCTGGGTATGGCCCGGTAGTTCAGTTGGTTAGAACGCTAGCCTGTCACGCTAGAG
>OLNK01000640.1_pt1 | contig 37928 bp, 47 predicted proteins | sample 1672791 | NCBI WGS metagenome assembly OLNK01 (sample SAMEA3136724, study PRJEB25190) | human gut metagenome | biome: human gut; feature: human-associated habitat; material: faeces | place: Austria | collected 2013 | reverse complement strand
GGTAAAAGAAAATTCTCTGGAACATTTTACAGCAGAGGATGCCGTAATCGGCTAATTAAAAGTATTTATTTACAAAAATGCACAGTTCACGATAAGCTAAGAACTGTGCATTTCTTTTTTGTTCAATATTACGTTTTCTCAATTTTTCAAACAAGAAGTTATCAGTGATTATCTTTTAGAAAACAGCCAACTACAGCGACGCCAAATCCAAGAACACCTAGGACATATCCCCAAAAATTATTTGTTGTCACAGCAATTCCTAAAAGTATTATTGCAATCCCAAATAACTCAATCTTAATTCCTTTCATCGCAAATATTTTCGTTACAAACTACGATTTATCATTCTTATATTTTTAGACGAACCTTATAGCATATACATTTCAACAATAAATTTCACCCAAACACTTCCTTCAATCTTTTTATATCCGGCTTTGTCTGCGTCATCAAATAAGCGTTTTTCAGATATTTTTGTCCTTTTTCTGTCTGCTCGCAGTTGAATATAAAGGAATCCCTGCGGTACATCAGCCATTCATCAAGCGGGAGTGCTTTCACCTTATTAACGGGAATATTGCAGTAATCTGCAATCATTTTGTTGCTGTAGCTGTAAATCTCCCAATGAAAGGCCCCATTATCTTTTATGGGATAATAGGGCAGCATTAGTTTGGGTCTTTTTGAATGGAAAGTACAAAGTCCATATATTCATTGGCAATGAAGTCTTGGATTTCCTCTACATCATAGCTTAAAACATCATTTCGGCTGATTTTAAAGCCGTTTTTATTTTGGTTTAAAAGCTGCTGAAATACGGAATAAATATTTTTCACAGCCTCAGTTTCTTCAGCCGCCTGCATTTCGGAGATGGCCTCCAACACATATCCGTTTGGTGGAAGAAGAAGTATAACTTTTCCGTTTTTCAGCTTAACAGGCAGTGTTTTCTGCTTTGGTTTTGTAAAATCGTACATGGCAATCTCCTTTATTCTGTTACTTCTGCACCTACACCCCAGTTGATTAAAAGCTTATGCCCTTTGCTGTCAAGCTTTTCCGTTGCCTTAAAATCAAGGTCGCAGACAGTCATACTGTCTTTCTTTCGCTCAAGGGTAAAACCGCCTTCCAACTGACCGATAATCATAGCGGACATACTGCCGTCTGCCGCAGCAAAGACAACTGCGTAATATTTATCTTTGAAGTTCTTAATACCGCCGATATAAATGTTTGAACTTTTATCGGCATTGTCTGTAGTAATCTCCGAGTTAGGTGCCATAATGCCGAAGGTATCGGGCATAAATGTGCCGATACTGCCTTTAATGCCAATGTCCTCACCGGACAAAATCTTTCTTGTGATTTCCTCCATATCGTCCTTATAGGTATCAATGGTAGGAGTATAATAAATAGACGCACCGCCGGAAAGATAGCCTTTTCGGTTTTCTTCTACGGCAATCTCCGATATTTTGGGAATGGCACTGCCTTTTTCATACTCCTTGATATACATATATCCGGAGCCGATGGCAATGTCCTCCGTCTGTTTTTGTGCTGTTTCGGGTATTTTCATATTTTTCACGCTCCAATCTTTTTATAAATGCTGATGGTATAGTAGGTTACAAACAAGTCTGCATCATCAATCCATATAGTTTCCGAGGAAAAAGAGATGCCTGCTGAATTTAGCAAGCCTTCCAGTTTTTCTTCTGAAGTTATATCCTTCTTTTCCGTATAAAGTTCTATGCTGTAATCATAGCGGTACAGGTTGTTTTTGTTGTCACAGCCTTCCGCTTTTTTATTGCTGAGAAAACAAATAAAAGGCAGCTTTTGATTATCCGGAAAATGACTGTAGGCAACGGGAAGTTCTGTTTTATCCAAAAATGCTTTCATTTCTTTTTCATCCATTTTGCAGAACCTCCTTAATTCGCCGTTCTACGGTTTCCTTTGCCTTTTCTTCATTTGGCTTGATATGAGGATAAGCAGGCGTTCTTCCGCCTTTGGTATGCACCTGTTTTTGTTTGCCTTTTGTTGTGCCGACAAAATTTTGATGTCCTTTTTCCAGAAGATGTGTTAAATGTCCTTGTGTATTATAAATTTCATACTGCACATAGCCACTGCGAGAAGTTTTCTTGATTTTCCAGCTTTTTGCATACTTTTTTCGGTTGCCCTTGGGGCTGTCTCTTTTCAGATTTTCTTTGAGGACTTCACTTTCTTCCTTACAGACCTCGGCAATTTTTTCTGATGCCTCTACGGTATATTGCTTAATGCAGTTTAATATTTCATTCGTCATTTCCTGTACCAGTACTTCCATAGGATTCCTCCGATTCTGCTTTTATTTTTATTGTTTTGCCGCCATAGTCTGCAAAGTCAACTTGCACTATGTTGTAGTTTTTTCCTCGGAACATAATACGGTAATCGACAGCGGAAAGTTCTGAAAGCTTTTTGCAAAAACGAACAGCAAAGGCTACGGAGTGCTGTTCCTCCGTATCTCCTTTCTGCTGTTCCTTTCCGCCTGCGGTTTTAACAGATGCAAAACAGGAATAAAAATCCTGCCAATGCCGAATTACATTCCCCACTTCATCTGTTTTGGAAACACCTTTTTGAATTCGAATCCGCTGATTCAATTTTGCAATATCCATCAGAAACCTTCCTTTCTGATACCGAAAATCAGAGAACGTAGAGAAAGTGTCAAGGCTTTATAGTCGGCATCTTCTCGATGTTCATACAGATAGGCAACTGCGTACATGACAGCAATCTTTGCGGCCGGCTTTTGAGAAAACTCGTTCACAGCAAGCCTTGCAATGTCTGCACAGAGAATTTCTGCGGATTTCAGCAATTCTTCAATTACTGCGTCATCATCATTAAAATCCACCCGCAGATATTTTTTCATTTCCTCCAAAGCTACAAGCATTTGTTTCACCACCGTTAGTCTGCTTTCAATCTTAAAATCTGCACTGCCTCAGGAAGAATTAACTTTCCGTCTACACGCTCCTTTGCCACGTAGCCAATCATGCCGTTGCCTGCAAAAAGCTCTGTAAGCTGTTTAAAGGAGCGAGTACCGCGATCACCAATGTTGTAATAGCTGTAATCACCGAAAGCAATGGCATCTTCCGGTGCATATGCAGAAGTATGAACATCATATCCTAAAATTTTATCCGGCTCTCCTGCCTGATAGGAAGGCTGCCACATATAAGCACCGTTGTTGTCCTTCAATTTTCGGATTACAGCTAAGTTTTTATCATTGATAATAAAGGACGCATTTTTGCGGTAAGGACGCTTTAAGGCATAGATTAAGTTTAAAATATCATCCGCTTTCAATGCTGCGGTTAATGTTTCCGCTGTTGTGCCGCCGCCTGTTTTTGCAAAAAGTCCCAATGGCTGACCGACACCAGTACCATTGAGGAATGCGTCCTCCTCGGCATTGGCAAGTGCCTTGCCGAACTGGTCAATGATGTAGTTCTCAAGACCAAAAGCATTATCGTAGAGAAGTTCCTCCGTCACCTTGATAGCTACATGGAGCTTGTGCGCATCCAATAAAATCTGGCTGAATGTGGCATCACCAAAGGTTAATGCACCGCCTTCCTCAATCCATGCGGCAGCAGGCTTTGTTGCCGCAATATTGATTTTGTGTTCGCCGGAGGTGGTAATGACACGTCCAAGCTTTCTCATAATATTTTCTTCTTCCAAGGTATCAATCAAACGGCTGTCATACTCCTCCGGAACAAGATAACCGCCGTCAGCATCCACACCTTCCTGCAAAATGTCAGATACCTGACGGAAGTTGGTACGAAGTGCCGTAAGCATACCGTTTTTGTAGGCATCAGACGCTCGGCCCGCTTTCTTCTTTTCTTTGCCGTCTGCGGTCATAGGCTTTGCAACAATAGGTGTATTCACAGGCTTATTCATTTCCTTTTCCATTGCATCCATTTGCTCCATACGTTCAATTTCGGCACTGTAATCCTTAATTTTCTTTTCCATCTCGGCATATGCTTTTGCGTCCTCCGCAGAAAGCAGACCGTCCTTGTCTCGTCTGCTCTCTACAAATGCCTTTGCACCTTCCCATGCCTTATTTCTGAGTTCTCTCAATTCTAAAATCGTCATACTTCTTACCTCCAGTTTTTGATTAAATCTAAACGTTCCATAAGGGAATCTGCCGTTGTTTTCGGTTTCTGCTCAATTCTGCATTTTGCGGCAATTTTATCCATCAAATGATTTGTAACAGCAGTGCGGGAATATACATTGCTGACCTGTGGCACTTCCACAGCATCGGCTGTATTTCTATGCATGATTTCATCCGCAAATCCAAGTTCAACAGCCATGTTTGCGTTCATCCAAATCTCTGCATCCATGAGATGGGACAGCTTGGCTCTGCTAATGCCTGTTTTAATTTCATAGGCATTTATAATGGATTCCTTTACCTCATCCAACATAGAAATAGCCTTCTGCATCTCAGATGTATCTCCCATGGCTACAGTCATTGGATTGTGTATCATCATCATGGAAACAGGTGATACCATCACCTTGGTGCCTGCCATTGCGATAACAGATGCGGCACTGGCGGCTATACCATCAATCTTTACTGTGACATTGCCAGGATATTCCATCATCATGTTGTAAATTTGGGCTGCGGCCACACAGTCGCCTCCCGGAGAGTTAATCCAAATGGTGATATCTCCGTTTCCGGCAAACAGCTCATCACGAAAGAGTTTAGGTGTGATATCGTCGTCAAACCAGCTTTCTTCTGCGATTGTTCCGTTCAGAAACAGTGTTCGTTCCCTTGTTTCCGTCTGGGGGTCCTGATTCGTCACTGTCCTGTTATTCCAGTTCCAGAACTTCTTCATCCTTCTCGTTCTCCTTTCTTTCAGCAGTAGTTGTTGCAAATATTCCTGCATCGGCAAGCTTTGTCATGTTGCCGTTGATGAGATAAAGGTCACCGCCGTCCTCGACAGAAATACGGTCAAGGTTTTCAAGTTCTCTGATGTCATTTGCACTCATCCAACCGTTCTGTCTTGCAGTGGCATAGCCACTCATGCGGCTTTGGTAATCACCTCGCAGTAATCCGTCTACATTAAACTTGATGAAATACTGTGATTTGTCACTTGGAGAAATCAGCACCCTCGCCATCGACTGCTCCCATCTAACAAGCCAAGGCTCTAAGGTGTATTTCACAAACTCCAGTGACTGCTGCTCAATATTAGAAAAGCTCGACTTTTCAAGGTCACCGACCATGTGCGGCGGCACTCTGAAAATTCGAGCTATTTCGTTAATCTGAAATTTTCTTGTTTCCAAAAACTGTGCCTCGTTGGGAGAAATGGAAATAGGCGTGTATTTCATGCCTTCCTCAAGCACAGCAATTTTATGGGCGTTTCCACTTCCGCCAAAAGTCTGTGTCCAACTGTCACGCACCTTAGACGGGTCTTTAAGTGTTCCCGGATGCTCCAATACACCGCTTGGTGCAGCACCGTTTGCATAAAACTTACTGCCGTATTCTTCAGCGGCAATGGCAAGACCGATAGCATTCTTCGCCATTGCAATAGGACTGTATCCCACAAGACCGTCAAATCCAAGACCTGGGACATGAAGTATGTCTGTCGATTTCAAACGAACCGTTCCGCCCTTTGTGGTCTTTGCCTCATCAGTCGAGGTCTGATATTCATAGTAAAGCTGACCTTTATCATCTCTGTTCACCGTCATGCGGTTTGGCGTAAGCGGATACAGAGCCACAACCTCACCCTTTCCGTTTCGGATAATCTGTGCATAGGCATTGCCCCACAAAAGCAGATGCGTCATAAGTGTTTCCCGGAACACAAAGCTTGTCATTTCCGGGTTTGGCTCATCATGCAGTACAAAATACAGCGGATGGCCAACTGCCTTTTCCTTACTTCCGTCATCTGTATATCTGTATAAATGAAGGGGCAGTCCTGCCACCGCCTCCGACAAAATACGTACACAGGAATACACCGCCGTCATCTGCATGGCAGAACGCTCATTTACGTTCTTGCCGGATGCGCTTGTGCCTAAGAAAAATCGGTATGCACTGCCTGCCGTACTGTTCTTTGGAGTATCTCTGGTACGAAATAATCCGCTCAAAAGTCCCATAGAATCACCTTCCTTTCTGAAAAAACGGTATAAGAAAAGCACCTCCGAAGAGATGCTTAACCTTATTTATATATTCTTTTCCTTATTTTTATATTGTTTTCAAGGTAATAATTGAATATTTACGGAAATCATTTCAATCTGTAATAGCAAATGTTCTTTCCTGCTCCTTCTCTTTTCAATTCACCTGATGATACTAACTTTCGAAGTGAACCTTCAATAGAACTAATGCTGAGTGAAGGACAAAGTTCACGAATATCCTGTTTAGTAAATCGACCAATCTTATTCAGAGTGGCACGTCTTACCATTTCAAGAGCAGGAAGTTTTGTTTCCACTAAAGCAAATCGATCTTCAAAGTCTTTATAAGCCGCAAGAACTATTCCAAGCAAATATTTGATAAAAGGAACTGCATCCTCCTTACCTTCGTGCCAGCCAATCTGTGCTTGACCAAGTACGTTATAATATAAATCTTTATTTTTTGCAATTTTTGCTTCCAAAGATATATATTTTCCTACATAAAACCCATTTCTATACAACAAAAGAGTTGTCAGCAGTCGGCTCATTCTTCCGTTGCCATCGTTAAAAGGATGTATACAGAGAAAGTCATGAATAAACACAGGAATTGCTATTAGCGGCTCAACTTCCATATTTCCGATTACTCTGTTATATTCCTCACAGATTTTGTCCAGTGCCTCCGGTGTTTCGTATGGAGCAAGCGGAGTAAATAATGTTTCCACATGACCATCAGGGTATGTGGCACTGATATAATTCTGCACACTTTTAGTTCTGCCTGCCATCGGATTATTCATATGACTATACAAAACCTTATGCAGCTGCAGAATGTAGTTCTGTGAAATAGGAATCGCATCAAAGCTTTCGTGGATAATATTTAATACGTCACGATAACCAGCAATTTCCTGTTCATCACGATTTTTAGGTGTTGTTTTTTCTTCCACCAATTGTCTGATACGAGTACTTGTTGTTACAATGCCTTCGATGGCATTTGATGCCTCTGTACTTTGTATCTTTGCAATCTCAACCAGTTTCTCCAATTCCTCCGGACGCTGTTTCAGATACATCTCCTGTTTTCCGGCTTCTTTGTATATTGCGGCAATCAAACCAAGAATGTCCGAATCCCACTTTTGATTTTTGATTTCAGAATAATTAAAGGTTCTCATTATTTCACCCCCCTTTTCCCCTTAAATAATACCATAAAATAAGGTTAAAATCAATGTGTTAAGGGAATATTCCATTAATATCATGCCTATTTTAAGGGAAATTATTCTAAAATCATGTAACGGACGGCATAAGAAAAGCACCTCCGAAGAGATGCTTTCTCGATTTATTATTTCATTTGTTACATATTATCTCGGATTTCTTCCGTTACATCTGCAAGTGTTCCACGAAGAGAACTTCCTGTGTTGCAGTATTTTTCCATTAATTCCTTCCAAAGTGGGTCATTTTCAGGAATTTCAGAAAACCAAACCGAATAATCATCCTCGCCGTGTTTTTCCAATACAGTAATCACTGAACTCACTCCTTTTAGCCATTTCCGATTGCTTTATTTTTACCATAATAGCATCTTTTTTCACATCTATCAAGCTAAGTATAAATATATAAAGTATACTTTCATATCAAAAAACAAGCAGTCCCCTTGTGTCATATACACTTTCGCCTGTATCATTTCCACAGCGAATTGCTCTGTCCAGTGCCATAATCGTTGCAATGGCACCATCGATTTTTTCAGTTGATTTTTCTTTATCTGCCTTAATGTTTCCTGCCGGGTCAGTTCGGATAAAAATATTGTCCATATTCCAGCGAAGGACGGGATGTCCGCCATGTGCAATCCGCTGTTCCAGAACAAGCTTCATCAGTTCCTTGGTCGGTGGACTCATATCCTTAAAGCCCTGTCCGAACGGCACAACGGTAAATCCCATGCCTTCAAGGTTCTGCACCATCTGTACAGCACCCCAACGGTCGAAGGCAATCTCTCGTATATTGAAACGCTCACCCAGTTTTTCAATGAATTTTTCGATATAGCCGTAATGCACTACATTTCCTTCTGTTGTCTGCAAATACCCTTTTCGCTCCCACAAGTCATAAGGAACATGATCCCTTCGTACTCTTAGGTCAAGAGTATCCTCCGGTACCCAGAAATAAGGAAGAACAACATATTTATCATCTTCGTCAAGTGGCGGAAATACCAGAACAAAAGCAGTTATGTCAGTGGTTGAAGAAAGGTCAAGACCGCCATAGCAGACACGGCCTTCCAGTTCATCTTCGTCAACAGCAAATGCACAGGCATCCCATTTTTCCATTGGCATCCAACGGACTGCCTGTTTGACCCATTGATTGAGTCTTAACTGCCTAAAGGAGTTCTCCTCGCTGGGATTCTGCTTTGCCGAGTTGCAGGCAGCTTCTACTTTATCAATGCCAACCGTAATATCAAGACTTGGATTGGCTTTTCTCCATACCTTGGGGTCTGTCCAATCGTCCGATTCATCTGCACCGTAAATCACAGGATAAAATGTGTGGTCAATCTTCCGCCCTTCCAAAATATCCTTTGCTTTCTGGTGTGTTTCGTAGCAGATGCTGTTAGTATCTGTTCCCGCTGTGGTAATCAGAAAATACAGCGGCTGCATTCTGGCATCACCGGAACCTTTGGTCATAACATCAAAAAGCTTTCTGTTTGGCTGTGTATGCAGTTCATCAAACACCATGCCATGAATGTTAAAGCCGTGTTTGGAATATGCCTCCGCAGAAAGCACTTGATAAAAGCTGTTTGTTGGTGTATAGATGATTCTCTTTTGTGATGCGAGAATTTTCACTCTCTTATTCAGTGCCGGACACATACGCACCATATCGGCGGCAACATCAAATACTATTGTTGCCTGCTGACGGTCTGCCGCACAGCCGTAAACTTCCGCTCGTTCCTCACCGTCACCGCAGCAAAGCAGTAATGCCACAGCCGCCGCAAGTTCCGATTTCCCCTGTTTTTTGGGAATTTCCACATAAGCAGTGTTGAACTGACGGTAGCCGTTTGGTTTCAGCGTACCAAACAGGTCACGAATAATCTGCTCCTGCCAGTCGATAAGTTCAAATTTCTTTCCTGCCCATGTTCCTTTTGTGTGACACAGGCTTTCAATGAACATCACCGCAAAATCAGCGGCGTCTTTATCGTAGATACTGTCCTCGGCTTTGAACTTAGTGGGTGTGTATTTCTTCAGTTTTCTCAAAATCTCACCTCCTCGTCCTCACAAGTTTCGTATCGTTCGTTTCCATGCAAGCATGAAAACTCACTCACTTCACTGCTCGTCCTCTTCCCACAAAGCAGGCTTTGCGGGAACCCTAATACAAAAATAAGCCGCATCGCTGCGACCACCAAAATATATCGTATAACGAGGAACACACCCTTACGGGCGGTTCTTCGGGAATGTTCTGCTTTAGTTGTATTCCTTCATCAGAATAGCCAGTGCCGTTTCGGTTGCTTTGTCGGTTGGGGCGATGTCCAGCCCTCTGTCGTAGCTGTAGGTGATTTTGCTGTCACGCTTTAACATCAGCTTGGAAATCCTGCCGCCGTCAATGCCGTAGTCTTCGCTCGGCTCTTCATAGTGCTTAACCCAGTAATGGAAAATGCTGTTCTGAACCTTGATGCTTCCTTCTGCCCACATGGTTTATGCCTCCCTTCTTACCAGGTTGAAATCCATAATGCTGTAACTGTTCTTTCTGCAGTAATCGCAAATCCAATCGTCTGCGGTTCTTGCGATCTTGAAGGTTTTGAAATCCATCCAGACCAGCTTGCCCAGCTCTATGGCTGTCAATGCTCTTACGACCCAAATCGTGTTCTTTTTCATGGTGTGTACCCTCCGTTTTTCTTTGTTTTCCCTTTTGGTAGGTACATATTCGCTCTTTACGGCAGATATAGCAATACGATTACTACACGATTTTACGGGCGATTACCCCACACATAATTGTGTAGTTTATGACTGCATGGAACGGTGGATGGTGTCAAAAATCTGTTCCTGTTCCGCAGGCTCCACGCCGATACTTTCCAGTACCTCTCGTGTGCCGCAGTCCGGGCAGATCAGTGTCTGGCCGTCTGCCCTCGAAAGGGCAGGCACACTGCGATAGGCTTTATGGCATCGCGGGCAGATTTTCAAAGTTACTGTATTTTCATTCTTCATGGCTCATCCTCCTGCTGTTCTCGATGGCTCTCATCAGAATTTCTTCCTCAAAGCCAAAGGCTCTGTACCCCTCAAGGCAGGTGCGGATATAGTAGACGCTTGGGATGCCAAGGGGTCTGTCCTCATGCATGATGTAAACATAGCATCGGCGATTTCTGAGTTTTCCTGTGCGGATTCCTTTGATGGGCAGTTCCATTTCCGCTTTGTAATAAAAGGCTGGGAATCCCTCGTAGCGGTCAAGTGCCGCCTCGTCTGCGGCTGTGGTTGCCCACACCGCAACAGGAACGCTGCCGCCGGCCTTCTTCTCGATGGTGAGATAAGAGCCGGTCTGACTACCCTTGAACAGCAGCTCGTAATCCTTGATTTCCGATGTTCCGATGATTCTTGCCTGTGGGCAGCGAACACGCATCTGTGCGATATTTAAGTTGCTGCCATAGGCGATGTAGTATCTTTTTTCCATAATGGTATCCGTCCTTTCCGAAGGAATCACCCTTCTATCACCCAAAGACCGCCGAAGCGGTCGGAGGTTAGGTGGCAGGAGGCTGACTCCTGCGATTCCTTCAAGCGGCTCTGCCGTTTCTGAAGGCTGTATCTCCTGCAAGTCTCTTGGTAAGGATTTCTCTTGCGGTCTTGAATTCATCTCCGATGAATCCGAGCCGTAAGAGCCAAGTCCTCATGGCGTATTTCGGATTTTCATTCTGCTGTGGCTTGGGGCTTGCGGTCTTTACCGTCTTCGCCATCTGGCTCAGTGCAAGGCAAAGCTGAATATAGCTTTTAAGCTGTCCTGCGTGGAGTCCGTTCTGTCTGCCCTCCGCTGGGGCATCGAATTGGAAAAGCCGAAATTCAATGGTCCCCTTGGTGAAGGTAGCGTGGTAGTTGAGCATATGGTAGCGACTGTCGTTGTAGTGTTGGCTTCTGCCGTAGTTTGCTCCGTTGGCAGTGTACCAGATGTCTGCGAAATCCGCCATCGTCTGCGGCTTTTTCCGATTGATTTCTGCAAGGAAGGTAGGGTTTACTGTTCTGCAGAAGCGGTACATTCTGCCTTGGTCAAGGTTCAAAGCGTCTGCCATCAGGCTTTCGTGGCTTGCCATAATGTTTGCGAGGTTTCTCATGGTCTGCGGTGTGTGTCCCTTTGCTCCAATGTGAATGTGAACTCCGCACCCTCTTGTGGCATCACTTTTTGCCCCTGCCTTGCGAAGTCTTCTGATAAGTTCCTGCAAGGTTTCCATGTCGGTGTAGGTCAAAATCGGCGTTACCATTTCGCATTTCTCGCTGTCGCATCCTGCGATGCTGACATCCTTTTGGAATTTCCACTCTCTGCCGTCCGCATCCCAAGCTGACCAGGTGCTGTAGCCGTTCCTTGCGGCTGTATTTTCGTATCTGCCTGTTCCGAAGAAGTCGGCGGCGAGCTTTGCGGCTCTGCTTCTTTCGATGTGGTTCATCTCGACTTCAACGCCTATGGTCTGCTTTTTCATTTCTGCAATCTGATTTGTGATTTTTTCGTTCATGGTGTGTACCTCCGTTTGGCTTTTTTCTTTGTTTTCCCTTTCGGTGTACACATATTCGCTCTTTACGGTAGATATAGCAATACGATTACTACACAAGGTTTTCTCCAACATCTTGTGTATATCTGGTATCAATATGCTATATCCTGCATACTTCATCTTCGCCGTAGATTACATTCAGATGGGAGCCATTGTCCCAAGCCACAAGCAGCGATGCCGTATCATCCACACCCTCGACTGTACCCCTGGTGCCAATGGGCGGAGCCTGCACATCGTCCATATGCAGAAGTTCCACTCTTGTGCCAGCCGGGTACTGCCTGCGTACCCGTTCCACAATCTCTTTACTCGGAAATCTCATCATCTGCTGCCTCCTTCGCTGTTTTGAATGCACTGCTGCCTGTCAGATTTTTCAGCAGGATCTTTCGGTCTGCCTTGTACTCTGCGCCGATGAAGCCAAGTCTCAGGAGAAAGCATCGGAATGCGTATTTCTCATTGGTGACTTCCTTTTCGGTGACATTGATGCGTTTCTGCTCCTTGCTCATCCTGCACAGTGCAGCAATGAAGTCGGTATAGGCTTTCGCTGAGTCCAAATCTGGGCTGAGTGAAAACCAAGGGAAGGAAACCGCATCCTCGGTTATTTCTATCGGAAGGTCTGCGATGCCAAGCGCCTTTTTAATCAGACTGCCTTTGGCATCAAGCAGCTTTGTGAGGTTGCCGACTGCGACCTTATCAAGCGGAATCGCCACCGTAAGCCCCACGCTTTCGCCTTCTGGCTCGGCATCTGCGTTCTCTGATACTTTCTCGGCGGTTTCTTCCTCGCCGCTGTCGGCGGCAGTAAAGCCGCGCTCTGCAAGCTGCTCCAGCAGGTTTTCAATTTCCTCGCTGTCTGCCCGGTCATCAAACTCCAATGCACCGTCTTTGGTGACGGTAAAGTAGTCGATTTCGTATGCGCAGGTCGGCATATATTTGTATACCGCCGTAGCTCCCGTAATTTCTGAAATTGCTTTGACCAGTGCTTTTCGCTCTGCTCCTGTTCTGTTAAATTCAATCCTCATCGTGGATACCTCCTTATTTTTCGGTACTACATATATCACTCTGAAGCCGATAAATAGCAAGGATTCTGTGGGATTTTCGGTGTAGAATAACTCAAAGCAAAAACGGTGGAAACTGTGAGTAGTACACAATCCCTGCCAGCACAAAGCAGACATTCGGAAGTGCCACGCCGTTTCCCCACATTTTATACTCTGCGGCATCGGAATGAGGGTCTTTCAGCCATTTGATGATCTGTTTTTCCGTCTTTGGCTTCGAGGATGTCCCCATGATCTTCCGATAGGTTTCAAAGACGTCAACCCAGTATGCGACATCCTCTTCGGTCGGATTCTCCGTACCGAGATCATCGCACCACCAATCCGGGAATCCCTGCAGTCTTGCACATTCCGTTGGGGTAAGCCTGCGGATAATGTACTGCGGTTCTTCCGCTACGGTCGGAGGGTCTTTGTAATCGGTAGCCACCAGCGTATTCGCCAAATTTTCTTCCGCTTCTGTATGGTAGGAGTTTTTGCTCGTACTGTAGACAAGGGTTTCTGAACCGCCGCCGTACATTCCGCCGCTTGCACGAAGAGAACTGCCCATATCGTTTTCCACATATTTGTCATAGGCTTCCTGCGAAAATGCCACCGCATGACGGTCTGCCGTATTGAGCGTAAAACTGACATCCTCTCCGATGCCGCTGCCCTGGGGACCGTTCTTCTCGGCTCTGCCGATCATGGAGCCCTGCACCGCCACCACAGCCATGCCGCCCTGATTGCAGGACGGATTGCCACCGTTGGCATCCAGGCATCTTGAAGTCTCTGCTTCATAGAAGCCGCTGTGCGGATTGTCTGACTTCATGGAATTGCTGTCCTTAGAGCAGATACCGTAGCACCTTGGAACGAACACCGTCTGGTCGTTGTTGCAGGAGAGCGTTGCGGATTTGTTTTCCTGAATCAAAGCTCCCTTGCCGCCGCCCTCACAGCCGGAACGGATTTTCAGCGTCTTCGGTGTTTCAAGCACGAACGGCTGATTATTGCCGCCCATTCCATAGGTAGACGAAACCGTCTGTGCCACATCCAAAGGTCCCTTGTACCGGGTGTCCTGACTGTGATTTTCAAACACAAGCGGAGGATGGTTGGATGCCGCACGAAGCGTTGCGGTAAAATCCTCTGTCACATCCATCCGCTGACCGCCCTGGTCGTTTAAGCACAGGCTTGACGCTCCAACGCTTTCTTCAGCACTTCCGGCAGTTCCTTGCCACGAACGGAAGCCCTGCGGAGTATACCCTGACACGCCTTCGGACTCAAATAATATTTTTCCGGCACTCCTGCCATCAAAATCTGCGACAAGGTAGATACGTTTTCTTCTTTGGGGAACTCCCCAATACTGCGCATCGAACAATCTCCATGCGAGGGAGAAATTCTCTCCCATGATACAGCCTGCATTGTCCCATTTTCCGTTTGGAGGTTTAGGCACAGCATAGTTTTCTCTTTTGATTTTGCAGAGTGAGCCGAGGACTGCTCGGAAGTCTTCGCCTTTGTTTGACGAAAACGCTCCTTGTACGTTTTCCCAGACCACAAATCTCGGATATTTGCCATTGGTTTTGCACCTCATTTCTTTTACGATTCTCACTGCTTGATAGAAAAGCGAGGAACGCTCTCCGTCAAGACCGCTGCGTTTGCCTGCCACCGACATATCCTGACATGGACTGCCGAAGGTGATGATGTCCACAGGCGGCAGATCAGCACCATTTTGTGCCGATACATCTCCGTAATGTTTCATCTGCGGCAGCCGTTTGGTAGTGACACGAATAGGAAACGGCTCGATCTCCGATGCCCACAAAGGAGTAATGCCGGAAATCAAGCCGCCTAAAGGAAAGCCGCCGCTTCCATCGAACAGACTTCCAAGTGTTAAGTTTTTATTCTCCATCGGCAGGCACCTCCAGGTCATCAAAACGGATGATCTTGCCGTCACGCACCACAGACACATTTTCCGCAGTGCCGACCTGCTCGATATAGCGTTTCACGATAACATCGCAGTATTTCTCGTCCAGCTCAATAGTGTGGCAGATTCGGTTCGTCTGTTCACAGGCAATGAGTGTACTGCCGCTGCCGCCGAACGGGTCAAGCACGATGCAGTTGCTCATGCTGGAATTCTTAATCGGATAGGCGATCAGTGGGACCGGCTTCATGGTCGGATGGTCACCGTTTTTCTTCGGCTTATCAAACTCCCAGATGGTGGTCTGCTTTCTATCGGAATACCACTGATGCTTGCCGTTCTTCTTCCATCCGAACAGGCAAGGCTCATGCTGCCACTGATACGGAGAACGCCCCAGCACCAACGACTGCTTTTTCCAGATGCAAGTGCCGGACAGGTAAAAGCCTGCATCTGCAAATGCCTTTCTGAAATTCAGACCTTCTGTATCTGCGTGGAACACATAAATGCTGGCATCATCTGCCATTACTTTTTCCATGCAGGTAAATGCATCGAAAAGGAACTGATAGAACTTATCGTTTTCCAAGTTGTCGTTCTTGATTTTGCCTGCGGTGCCCTGGTAATTTACATTATACGGAGGATCCGTCACCACAAGGTTTGCTTTCTTGCCATTCATCAGCAAGGTGTAGCTTTCTTCCTTGGTGCTGTCACCGCAGAGGAGTCTGTGATTCCCGAGCAGCCAGAGATCACCGCTTTTTGTGACAGGCGGCTTTTCCAGCTCCGCATCCACATCGAAATCATCATCTTTTGCATCGTCCGCAGTATCAAAAAAGCCTGCCAGCTCCGATTCATCGAAACCAGTCAGACTTAAATCGAAATCTTCTGCCTGTAGAGCTTCGATCTCTACTTTCAGAAGCTCCTCATCCCATCCGGCATCCATTGCCATACGGTTGTCTGCGAGGATGTATGCTTTCTTCTGCGCCTCCGTCAGATAGTCCACAAATACACAAGGTACCTCGTTGATGCCTTCTTCCTTTGCGGCCATAATTCTGCCATGCCCGGCGATCACATTGAAGTCCCGGTCGATAATGACGGGATTGATAAAACCAAACTCCCGGAGGGAAGAACGGAGCTTGTTGATCTGCTGTGCGTTGTGGGTACGAGCGTTATTCACATAGGGGATCAGCTTATTGATATCCACTAACTGCATTTCAGTCGTTGTCTTGCCCATCGTCCTCACCTCCATCAAAAAAGACCCCACTCGGCAAATTTCTCGAAACCGCCGATGGAGTCTATATATTCTTTCGCTTCTGCGACAATGTCCGCATATGGGACACCGTCTACCGTATCATCGCCAATGGCACACACCAATGTGACAGGCTCTCCCAAACCCTGTGCTTTCAGGAATGCGTGGATATTCACAGACACATCTGCTTTCGACAAATCCTTGCCATGCAAACCGCCGCCTGTAACGGAATCAGCCATATCGGAACCCAGCTTTCTGTTTGTGGCTCCGGTATCAACATCGGTACCACCTGTCCAGTCACCAAGGGGATTGACCTCTGCGTTCGGATAATCGCCCATAAGGTCGTAGCTGTCAGCGTTGCTCTGGCAGATGATCAGTCGATTGCCGTCCAGAATGTACTTTCCGTCAGAAGTGTACTTTTCATAAATGGAATGTGCAATTTCGGACAGCTTCTTCTGTTCGTTCGTCAAAGGCACACCCTTGAAGATGCCGTTGTCACCGCAGCGGAACTTCCCGGACTGATTTTCGGATAGATGGACATCCTGCGGAACGATCACGATATCCGGCTGTACATCTCCGGCAATGCGGCTGATGGCATCCATGATGTCACGAATGTTCAGCTTGGCATCAGTTTCCACAATCGCATGGCAGAAGCCATGTCCAATCAGCACCTCGACTGCAATTTTAGGATTTTCTTCTGCCGCATATGCCAGATCAACAATTGCTCCGGCAATGCGGTCTGCCACCTTATCTGGGTGGCTCGGATTCACTTTTTCTATCATGCTATTTTCTCCTTGCCCGGAGCAGAAGCTCCATTGTATCGTTTGGATTATCCTCGAACACCTCAGTGCAGTTCTGCTTTACAATGTCGTAAATCTCGTACCAGATGAGGTTTGCACTTTTCTGGTACTGCTGGCTCATCTGCACGAACGGAGAAGTGATCACGCCGCCTGTAGTCGGATGCTTGCCGAGCAGACCGTAGGTGCTGGTTGCTTCTTCGCACTGAATGTATCTGGCAAACGCCTGTGCATAGGCTTCGATAAGTCTTGGATTGACCAGCCTTTCGCAGCCTCGCTCCTTCAGCCACAGCCAGGTTTCCTTGTAGATTTCATCTGCACCAAGCGGAACACCGTTTTTCTGCCTTGCCGACAGGTAATCGCTCGGTTTTGGCATATCCACACCATTCATAACAGCACCTTCCGGCAGGTCAACCGCCTCCAGTTCTGTGGGACTCAGTGTGGTAATATCATTTTTCAGTATCTGGACTTGCTGTCCTTTTTGTATTTTTTCGGCGGCAGGTGCCGGTTTATCTCCAGCACGCACTCGTCTGCCGCCACGATTTGTGCCGTCTCTCGCCATATTTTTAATTTCCTTTCTCGCCCTGGGGTTTAATACCCTGTTTGAACCGCCGTTTTTGTGCGTTTGAGGGGGCGCCGTTTTCCGGGACCTAAAGCCACAGAGATTTTGACCACCCCTACCGAGATTATCTGTCACCAATCTCATGGTGTATTTTGTTATGACAGCTCTTGCAAAGGCTCATCAGATTGCTTCTGTCATGAGTACCGCCTTGGGAGATGGGAACCTTATGATGTACCTCCTCCACAGGAACAATGATGCCTTGATCAAAACACTTCTCGCAGAAGGGATGCGTCTTAACATAGCTGTCACGAATCCTTTTCCATACTCTGCCGTACTTTTTATGCACCGCCGGATCACGACTGTACTGCTCGTAGTTCTTCTCCACCAGTTTGCGGTGCTGTTCGCAGTATCTGCCGTTCGACAGGTTTGGACATCCGGGGTAAGCACAGGGCTGTTTCGGTTTTCTCGGCATCGGCTCACCTCCTTGTCGGCATAAGAAAAGCCTTCACAGGATTTCTCCCGTGGAGGCTTGTACTTTACGCAATTTTCTATATTACCATTATACTCATTTCCTATGTGTCATTCCATTCCAAAACGTGTCAACTTTGGTTTGGAACAGAAAAATTTCTAAGTGCGGAAGCATGAATCCGATGGACGGTACTCATGGAGACCGACAGATCCTCTGCAATCTGCTCCCAGCTCTCGTTGTTGAGATAACGGTAAGTAAGGAGAAGCCGTTCTTCCCGGTCTGCCACACTTTCCAGTGCCGCAAGAATCTGCTTTTTTAATACAACCAGTCTGCACAGTTCTTTCTGTATCTTTTCTTCCATCTCCATAATGTCACCGAGATACTTTACAAACGGTGCATCAAGGTTTCTGCTGCTCTGTACTCTTTCTCCAAAATTAGGACTGCTGATTCTTCCTGCCAGATCTCTCAGCCGTTCCAGTTCATGGACATCAGAGTCAATCAGTTCATTCAGCCTGTATGCCTGCTGTAAATATTCCTTTGCTGTCATAGCCTAACCTCCGAAAATATAAATTTCCCTCGGATTGACTCTGATTTTCATTGATTGTCATAGATTGGCTTTTACGGCACTGATCAGTGCAGACTGAGAAGTGTCCTTGGCTTCCAGAGCCTTCATAATCTGCTCGTCCACTGTGCCTTTGGTAATGATGTGCTGAATTACCACTGTATTTGCAGTTTGTCCCTGTCTCCACAGTCTGGCATTGGTCTGCTGGTACAGCTCTAATGACCAGGTAAGACCAAACCATACAAGGTGACTGCCGCCGCTTTGAAGATTCAAGCCATGTCCTGCGGATGCTGGATGGATCAGCCCAACTGCAAACTCACCTCTGTTCCACATTTCGATACTGCCGGGAGTAGAGATTCTGGCATATTCCACCTTCAGTTCTTCCAGCCTTCTGCAGATGCGTTCCAAATCGTGCTTAAACCAATATGCCACCAGTATCGGTTTCCCGTTTGCGGCTTCAATGATATCCTCCAACGCATCCAGCTTCTTTTCGTGTATTTCCAGAACTTTCTCATCATCCCCATACACCGCGCCGTTTGCCATCTGTGACAGCTTTCCGGTAAGACTTGCGGCATTGGCGGCTGTGATTTCTCCGTTTGGGAGTTGCAGCACCAGTTCTTTTTTCAGTTCCTCGTACTTTTCCTGCTCCTTTTCGGAAAGCACCACTTCATACTGGGTACTGATCAGCTCCGGCATTTGCAAATGGTCAGCGGATTTCATGGAAATCGTAATATCTGAAATTTTCTGATAAATCGCATCTTCTGCTCCCGGCAGCGGCTTGTAGCTGTAAATGATCTGTCCGTTTCTCTTGTCTGGCGCAAAAAAAGCGGTGCGGTACTGGCCAATAAATCTTCCAAGCCTTGCTCCCATATCAAGCAGCTTAAATTCTGCAAACAGATCCATCAGACCATTGGAAGATGGAGTACCTGTCAAACCTACAATACGCTTCACTTTCGGTCTTGCCTTCGCGAAAGCCTTGAACCGTTTTGACTGCCAGTTCTTAAAGGACGAAAGCTCATCCACAACCACCATGTCAAAATCAAATGCAATACCGCTTTTTTCTATCAGCCACTGCACATTTTCACGATTGATGATGTAGATATCAGCTTGACTCCTCAGCGCCGACAGCCGTTCATCTTCCGTCCCAACTGCAATGGCATACTGCAGGATGCTAAGATGCTCCCATTTCTGTATCTCATCGCTCCATGTCGTTCTCGCCACACGAAGCGGTGCAATCACCAGAACCTTATGAACCTCAAAGGAATCAAACAAAAGGTCTGCAAGTGCCGTCAGCGTGATGCTTGTTTTGCCAAGTCCCATATCCAAAAGAACCGCCGCTATGGGATGTTCCTCAATATACCGAATGGCATACAGCTGATAATCATGCGGACTGTATCTCATCAATGATCCCTCCAATCTGCTCTGCGGCATCAATCACATACACCTGAAATCCTAACCGCTTTAACATCTCATGTCTTGCCGCCTGCAGCGGTCTTGGTTTCTTTCCATGTGCCTTCAGCTCTGCAAATGCTATCCTTCCGTCCTGAAGAAGAATCAGTCTGTCCGGCATTCCATCGTATCCCGGAGATACAAACTTCGGACAGATACCGCCCTTTGCCTTCACTGCCTGCACCAGTTTCTGTTCAATCTGCTTTTCTCTCACTGCGTTTTCACCTCCAAAATTCACAAGACACAACCGACACAGGTATCTCTGAAAATTTCTATATGCGTATATGCGTGTATACAGGCTATATATCTGACTATATAAATATAAAAATAATTATTATAGAAATTCTTGTGATACTTGTGTCTTTGAGTGCCTGAAAGTCCCTGTTTACAAGGATTTTTGCAAGTTCACAACCTGTCTAAAATTCACAGGCTGCACGAATCACAACCTCTCGTAAATCCTCTGCCTGCCATAGATGGCAAGCTTTCTGATTTTTTCAGTACGCGCCCAGCCGTCCACTTTGGTCATGAGGGCGGCTATCGCATAGGAATCGGATGGCTTGAGGTCGGACAGATTTCTGCAGAAGCACTCGCTCCAGATTTCCGCATTGCTTACGGTCTTTCTTTGTACCGTACCCTTTGCCAAAGTGCTGTCCGTCAGGAAATTCCTTCTCTCATACAGATCCATGCTGTTCCAGTTATCGGGCAGAAGTGTATTCAAATATTCCTCCACAATGCCCTGACGCTCATCGGTTTCCATTGCATCGATCTGTTCGCTAAGTGCCTCGCTGTTTTCCTGCTCATTCAGATATAAGGTCTCGCCCTGCCCATACAGGTACTTTGCCTCAGCCCAAAGCTGCACGACTTCCTCATCGGTCATGTCCCACGATTTTCTTTTGCTGATACCTGTGACTTTAATAGGCCAGAATCTTCGGTTTCCCGTAATATCACGCAGAAAGCCGGACTCCGAGTTTGTTGTTCCCACAATGATGCACTGACGAGGATGGCTTTCCACCGTTCTGCCATAGGACGGACGATAGATGTCATCGGTACGGCTGACAAATGCTTTCACGACTTCCACATCGGTTTTTCTTAAGCCTGCCAGTTCGCCAAGCTCCAACAGCCAGTAGCCCTGCAGTTTTTCCGCACCGCTTTTATCTTTCATATCCATAAGGGACAGGCTGTCGGAATAATAGTCCTTTCCCATCTTTGCAAAAATCGTAGACTTACCGCAGCCCTGGGAGCCTACCAAAACAACGACCGAATCAAATTTAATGCCAGTCTCGTAAATTCTCGCTACCGCCGCCACAAAAGATTTTCTGGTGGCGGCCCTGACATATGCGGTATCCTTTGCACCAAGGCAGTCAATGTACAGATTTTCAAGCCGCACTGTTCCGTCCCACTCCGGCAGTGCATCAAGCCATTCACGCAGGGGATGGAAATGCCTGTCCTCTACGACTTTAGTAAATGCTACTTCATAATTTCTGCCGGAGAAGGTTTCATAGCGGATATCAATCAGAGCTTTCATCTGTGCAGTATCTGCATCCCGCCAAAAGGTGTTGTCGCAGGGTCTTGTCCAAGGAACATCGCCTGTGATCTGCACTCTGCCCACCATCTCGTTAAATGCGATATTGGCAAAATCGGGATCATTATTCAGTATCAGCATTAGGTTCCACACGCTGTTCTCCAGACACTTGCTTCTTGGCATATAACGCAGACCTGTTTTCCAATCCTCTTTTCCATCAAAATCTGCCGCCGCACTTTTCTGCTTTTCATCAAGGATCAGCAGCTTTACCTTATCCTGCGTCATGGCAAATTCGCACATCTGATTGAATGATTTCTTTTCTTCCAGATCACCGAATTTATGGATGCGCACCAGTTCAAATGCATTGCAGAGTCTGCCGCCTGCGGGATCTGTAGCATGATGGCTGTATACGAATTTATCATCATAGATCACCACACCTGCAGAGCCTTCGCCGGGGATATAATCATATCTGTCGGAAATATCTGCTGTGGGAGAATACACATCCGACAGAAATTCACTGATTGCAAGCTCTATCGGATAATAGGCACGACAGAACGCACCCACGATACCTTCTTTTTCAAGCGGGTCTTTTTGTTGCTGTACCTTATGATTTGCAGCTTTGCTTTCCTTCGGTGTCGTTGGCAGCAGGGAACAGTCCTGCCAGTTCGGATGCTTTTCAAGCACTGTATCCGGATCAAGCCACGCACCCTCAAGCTCACCAAACAGGTACTCTCCATTTGACGGACAGGTCGGCCAGTACATCAGCTGGTGTGGGGAGAAGGAGCATGGATCGAGCATATCCAGGAATCCATTGTCCGCAGCATAATATCTCGCCGCCGCATTGAATTCATCCGGTGTCATATCACGAGTGACAGGAATGATCATTCTCGCCCTTGGATGCTCTGGCGTATGGCTGTGCGTAGTATAGAAACATCCCTTATTTCCAATCTTGTCTGCGATATGGTCAAGAAACTCTCCGTCAACGCTGTCCAGGTCATACACCAACATGGAGCGGCACGCCACCTTATTTGCCTGTCTGCGGTTATCTCTCAGATGTCCGGCAACGAAGCCGCCCTTGTCCTTAATGTCATCACGCTGTTTTTTCGGCAGCTTCGGATATTCCTCTGCCGTTTCCGATGTGCGGACAGGGTTTCTTAATCTGTCGCACAGCTCGTCAAATTTTATAGTCTTATTTGCCCAGAACTTTGCCTGTCTGGAATTGCCATAGGCTATCTTTAAATCACGCATTATTCTGTCTCTCCCTTCCTGCATCTGATATCCGCTACTTCTTCCAGAGCGCTGTTAAAGTACCGCAGTCGGTAATTTTTCCTTTTTGCTCTCCTGATCTCGGCATCCATTCCGGTGCTTATCGTTTCGCCGAATACCCACACCTCGGCACAATGGCTCATGAGTACATTGCCAAAATGCATCCCAAGCTCCCGTTCCACCGGGTCATTGTCATTTAAGAACTGCGGATACAGCAAATGCGGAGCAATGGGAATATACCCGCGCTCCACCGCAAAACGGCTGTATTTTCTTGCATTTGCTGTGTTTTCTTCCACATTTCCAGAGAACGGAGAGCAAACATATACCATTGGTCTGTATGCTCTTGCCGACTTCATCTCATTCTCTATTTTTGTTAATGCCTCGTAGGTGGTCGGATCAGGATAGCCTTCGCTGTTATGCTTGTTCACACCCACACTGTTTTCCTCCCATCACCTTTTCTGTACACTCACTGCAGAGAACTGTTGTACCAAACAAATCAATCTCATCATCCGCAAATACATCCGCCAAATCCACCTGCACCTCGCATCCGCACTTTGGGCATCGGCAGTAAACATTCTCATCATTAATTTCAATCGTTACATACATTGCATCATTTAACTGCTCTTTCACATAAAACATAATTATTTCTCCTCTTCGATCTTAGCTTTGTACCATTCCAGATGGCGTTTTCGGTCTTCATAATTAGGAAAGGCAACAAGCAGTCCGACATCAACTTTCTGCAAAGTTTCCAGCATATCGATCTGCTCCTTATTCAGATATGGTCGGATGCTTTTACCCTTTTCGATGCCGTTGGCAAGCCTGAACTGCTTTGCCGACATTCCAATCACAATGCGGTTTAACATATCGCACTCATTGCTGAAGTGGTACGGTCTTGGGTTTTCGTGGAGCAGCTTGATATTATCGGTAAGAAGCGGAAACTCCTGCCTTGCAGAAATCAGCGTCTTGATGAAGCTCTCCATTTCGTTGAAACGCTTAATATATGTTTCCTTAAACCTCATTGCTTTCTGTCCCGTATACCCCATGACCAGCATCGTAAAACCATCACGAGTCATCTGGTAACAAGGCAGCCGCCTTCCCGTCACATCCTTGTAAAAATCCGAAACAAAGTTATTTTTAATGAACTCTTCACTAAGTCCAGATGTGGGCTCAGTGATTTTTGCAATATCGCGCAAAACATGTTTGTGCTGTTTCTCAAAAAATTCAGCCACAAACAGGCTGTCCACTCTTGCGGTGTCATGGGCATCCACAAAAATCCCATACTCGTCTTTCGGTATCAGTTCTTTCATAATTGAAATACCGCCTTTCATAAAAGTAGGGCTCCTGCCCTCTAAGAGTGAAAGGACAGGAACCCTTGCTTTAAGAACTGATATTTAATCTTTTTTGTAAAATTCGCATTCGTAACCATCTGCCCTAAGCAGAAGCCCTGGAATCCAAGGGGGCGTTCTTCCCATCTGCTCACAGATGGCATCCACCGATACTTCTTTGCCGCATTCGATGATCAGTTCGTCATGCACATGACCGCAGATAAAGCAATGCGACAGCGTCCTCATCGCATACATCAGAATATCCCGGCTGATAGCCTGCACGATATTTTCCACGAACTTTGGACCGTAACTTTCGATGCGTTCCCATTTCTTCGTGCCGCCGACTCCTTCGTAGGTAACTGCTTCACCGCCGAATCGGTTCTCTCCCATGCGAGGTTTTACATAGGAAAGCTGTCTGCCGGAAGGGAGCTTGATGAAAAGCATCCCGCTCTGATAGATAAAGCGGATGCCATGCGTTTCGGTCGGCACTCTCTTTTTCACAGTTTCCTTGACACAGCGGTCAACTTCCCACCAGAATTTCACGATGTTAGGATTGGAGCTTCGCCACATATCCACCAGCGGTTGCAGCTCATCTTCAGATAGTCCCATATCCAATGCTCCCATTGCTTTCAATGCACCGATCGAGCCGCCATAACCGAGTGCCAGCTCTGCGATTTTTCCTTTCTGTCGCAGATGCCCGTTCACTCCATGCTTTTCCACAGGCACGCCGAACATAGCCGATGCTGATGCACAATAAATATCTCCGTTATTGGCAAAGACCTCACTTCGCCATTTTTCGCCTGCAAGACAGGAAAGCACCCTCGCTTCAATTGCAGAAAAATCCGACACCACAAATTTCATGCCGGGTCTTGGCACAAAAGCTGTGCGGATCAGCTGGGACAGCGTGTCCGGTATATCATCGTATAACAGTTCTGCCGCCGTATAGTTTCCGTCCCTGACAAGACCTCGCGCCTGCTCCAAGTCCGGCATATGATTTTGCGGAAGATTCTGCAGCTGTATGATGCGGCCGGCAAACCTGCCTGTCCTGTTTGCGCCATAAAACATGAACATTCCCCTGGCTCTGCCGTCCTCGCAGACTGCATTCTCCATAGTCTGATATTTTTTGACTGATGATTTGGCAAGCTGTTGCCTTAATGTCAAAACTGTGCGCAATGGCTCCGGTGCCGTTTTTAATACTGCTGCCACTTCCTTTTTTCCAAGGCTGTCCATTTCCAGACCATTATCTGCAAGCCACTGTTTCATCTGCTGTACCGAATTGGGATTGTCGAGATTTGTCAGTTCCTGCATTTTTTCCGACAGCTCCGTCTTGGATTTTTCATCAAAGGCAATGGCATTTTTTACAAGCGTCATATCAAGAGCAATTCCCCTGTCATTGATTTCCTGATCAATGCGATATTCGTCCCATACAAAATCCGGCACAGGATATTTTTTCAGTCTGTCCTGAATTGACATCTCCACCTCAACATCACGCTTGTTGTATGCTTTAAAAGTTTCCCATTTCTCCATATAATGCTGCGGCAGATTTCTTGTCCTCCCACCATTGGCTTTGGTCGGCTTGCATGGAACACAGAAATACCGAATAAGTTCTTTGCCTTCCTTCAGTTTTTGTTCCGACAATCCAAGAACTGCACCGACACCTGCAAGGGACAACGGCAGTCCCATGTATGCCGACCACACCATGGAGCATCTCCAAGCTGTGGGGTCAAGATAATCTCCCACTGTATCCTCGTGAATACTGTAACTGCGAAAACACTGCGGATAGTATTTTCTAAGCCATGCCGACAGACACACTCTCTCAAAAGAAGCATTGAATGCCCATTTTAAAACAGAATCATCTGTCAGTGCCTTTATAATTTCCATAGGCACTGTTTCTCCCTGTGCCAAATCGTAAACCTGTACTTCACCTCCGTTAACAGATACACTAAAGAGCAGAATCTCAAATGCCTTTGACTGGACATATTTATATACACCGCATTTATTCAGATCCACATCACTGAAGGTTTCCAAATCCAGAGAAAGGCTGTTGATTTTTTCCATTATACTCACCGTCCTTTACAGCAAAGCAGGCGGCAGTAAAATTTCTGCCGCCCGCCGCACATTGATTATTTATAAATCTTCATTTGTTTTTTGTGATACTCCATATCACGCTGTTCCCTTCCACGTTCTCTTTTCTCACGTCTGCGGTCAAAGATAAAGCTCTGAATAGAAGAAACCAGAATTGTGATGCTGAAACAAATCCAAATCACAAGGAGTGCCATTATTAAAACTGCCTGAAAAGTTGTCATAGTTTTTCACCTGTCCTTTCTTATGCAAGGAAGTCATCCTCATCTGCGGTATCAGCAAAATCATCCTCTGCTCTGGACTTTCCGCCAAGAGGCTCACCGTCTGCAATCTTCTGGAGATTGTTCAAGCCGCAGGCAATACCCTTATTTCCGTTGGAATTAAAAGCATAAAAGTTAATAGATGCACGGCCATATACACCGCTGTATACTTCACTGCGGTCAAGAATAGGCTGGCGGTCAGCATCTACAATGCCGGGAGCTGTTGCACTGTTTGCATTGATGAAATAGCTGTCTGCGTAAGCCGCATCATCCGGACGTTCCAAATCTCCATCTCTGAGAGGAATTTTAAGTACAGAAAGTGCCGGCACACTCTTGCCGTTTCCCTTAAGCTTGGACTCGCCCTCACTGTAAGCCGCCTGAATAGCCGCCTTGATCTTGTTTACGGTTGCGGTATCACTCTTCGGGATGATAAGGGATACGCTGAACTTCGGCGTACCTCCGTTGATGCTCTTGGCATCCCACACATTAGCGTAGCTCCAGCGGGTCTTAGGTCCGGTAATTACCTTGGTCGGGTTCATAAAATTCTTTGACATATCAGTTATCCTCCTTAAAATCATTGACTGCTGTATTTTTCATTGCCGGACGCTTGTCCGACACAGGTACTAAGGTTGGTTTGCCCTGTGGCTTTTCAATCAGACCGCCGAGCAGTTCTTCAAATTTTGTCTTGCCGAGCAGTTTCGTCATAGCTGTAATGCCCAGAACCTTACGTTCATATGGGTCATATCCTGCCGACTTTACTTTGTCTGCGGCAATAGTTTCATTTACATATCTGCGGTTTGAGCGTCCTTCGACCAATTTCCACTCTTTCCACTCCTTACCGCTGACTGCCTTCTGAAGAGCATATTCTTTAATATCTCCTGCCCACGAAATCAGTTTGTCTGCTTTGGAAAGGATAACCTCTATTTCTTCATCCTTTAGGTTTGCAGGCATCTCAAAGTCATAACGGGCAAGCTCCAGATTGTACTCTGCACGTTTTCGACAAGTGGCTTTGACCTTGCAGAACTGACAGTGACTTCCGGCTTTGAATTCGCCTTCACCCTTTGACGCCAGTTGTGCTGTCGGTGCGAGTGTTTCTTCTGCCCAGGAAAGCAGTGCTTCCTTGGAGATTGTGAAGGTGCTGACGTGTTCCCTTCTTGGCTGAAAGATGGTCATTGTTATCTCCTTGATGTCATAAATCCCATCAAAGATAGATAAGGCTCCCAGTGCATAGCACATCATCTGCGGATTGTTTTCTGCTTCTACCAAAATGCCGACACCATATTTGAAATCTATTACAGTCAGCGTTTCATCTGACACAATGACACAGTCACCAGTGCCAAATCCTTCCGGTATCCACTTTGAAAAATCCAGACGCTGTTCCACCAAAACGATAGGGTCTTTGCATTTTTCCTTTGCCTTTTGCACTTGCTCAGTTACATACTGTGCATACATATCAGAGCAGTCTGCCATCTCCTGATTGAAATAGGTCAAATTTTCGGTTGGGTCTTCTGATTTCTGCCCAAGCCACTTTTTCACCTTATACTCACACAGGCTGTGTGCATCCGTGCCCTGTATTGCGAACTCACTGGATACATCCTTTTCTTTGGCACAAAGGAGTGCTGACGGCGGGCAGGCAATCCACCTGTGACTGGATGATGCTGACAAAACTGCGTGTTTATTCGGCATTTCCAAGCACCTCCGCATCTGCAAGCAAAGCTTTATACTCTGTTGGGTCAACCGCTGAGAGCTTATCCGCACCATGCTTTTTCAGAAGTTCCTTGACCTGTTCGGTAAATCCGGCTCTCGACTTATCCGCCAAAACAGCTCTGACTTCTTCCAGTGTTAATTCATTTTTCGCAGTTTCTTTTTGTTCTTCGTCTTTGCAAACCTTCTTTTTTACAGGCTGCTTTTCCGTTTCTTCTGAACTGAACATCTCTGTCAGTTCCTCTGAGATACTAATGAGCGTTTCACCGCACTTCTTCAGTTCATCCACGAGCATGGATAATTCGCTTACTTTTCCCATATGAACTGCCTCCTTCCATATTCAATTTTCCTTCACTGCTGACAGAAAGTCTGTCGGCAATTCTTTTTGACACAACGCTTATGCTAAGAAGAACTTCTGATAATTCCTTATCAAGATTTCTCTCACAGCAGTCTGTGCCGTTTCTTATCCTGTTTGTCATTATTTGACACCGTCCTTTCCGAGTGGCTTTATTTGCCCCTCTGACAGTGAAAGGACATATGTGGATAATTTAAGAACTGCATTTTAAAAAAAAATATAAAAAAACCTGCTGTGATACAAAAATATGTACCACAGCAGGCAGTTTTTGCTTATCTGAAATCTTCCAAACGAGTGCGGAGTTTCAGCAAGATACGCTGTTTGCGTTTGCCGACACCACGCTGACTCATACCAACAGCTTGTCCGATTTCTGTTTCCGTACAGTTTCGGCTGTACATTTTCATAATAATACGGTCTATTTCTTCTAATTCGTTCAATGCCTTATGTAATTCTTTAATCAAAAATTTTTTCGTAAGCATTTCTTCGATATTTGTATTTTTATCCGAAATTTCATACTCCGTTTCTTCATACAGCTTGTCCAATGATGCCATAGACTCCTGTCTTTGCTGACGCTTGTCCTCTCTCCACAACGGACGCATATATTCGTAATACTGCTCCTTAGTTGACGGAACCATAATTACCTTAACAGGCTTATTTCCGATTTTTGTCCACTGTACATCTTCTGGTTTGATGCCGAATTCTTTGATTGTTTCCGTTGTTACTTCCATTGGAATGAAATACTTCTTGTTTGTCTGTAGATTGTCCATAATGCAGACCCTCCTTCGGTCTTATACCGAAGTGAGAATCCACACAGGACTTCCCATAATAATTGGCCATAAGAATGAATCCTCACTTCTTATCTGGCCAACCGTCCCGATGGGTTGACTTTATTTAATTAGTTGTCTGCCTCTCCGTTTCGGGCATCCTTGATCAGGGGATGAACATTGAGACAGGTTTTGAGCATCTTACACTCAGATGAAGTTACAAATGTTTTGCAGCCTCATCTCGGTGTAAAAAGTTTCTAATATATACTTCTCTATTTGATTTTTATTTTTACCGAAAAAAATCGTGTTGAAATTTTTCTAAATGGAGAATTATATAGGTTAGGGTCTTTTCACCTTGGATTCTTCCAAGCAACAAAAAAGGTCTGACAAAATACAGGCAATCTTAACACCTATACTTCATCAGGTCTTACTCGCTACGATTGCTGTCGTGTAGCGATTTGCTTAGTAGAAACTTTCTGATACCGAAAGCTCTGATGAAGAAACTATTTCTCCCTTTCAGGAGGGGCAGGCGGACTATTCAAATCCTTCTCTGCCCTCTTTTGTTATTTCTTAGGTTTCGTTTGTGCTAATGCACTTCCGGCAACTGACTTTGAGGTCTTACTGTAACGACCATCTCGAAGAATCTTGCTTGCTTCAGAAGCTATCGGACGTGAAGTCTGTTTTTTGTTTTTAGCCATATTTATCACCTCGCTTTCTACTAATTAAAATTATAGAAAATAGTCCCATCAGATACATGAGCCTAGAATTACCTAAAATTACCCAAAATTTGCAACAAAAAAAGAGCCATCCAAAATGGATGACTCCTGTTTTAAAAAAATACATATTCAATTATTCTCGATAATCTATTAGTAAACCGAATCTTCCTTGACCTTCCACTCTCGAAAAATAAATTAAGTTAGTATCTTTATAATCAATACTTGGTATTTCATTTTCAAGAACAATAGTCTGTCTATCATTTCTATGATCAACAAAATATTGGAAAAGACCATTTTTCATTCCACTACTAGTTTTTTGTGTGCCAACATTTTCTTCTTTCTCTTTTAAACTCAAAATTGGAGAATCCAAAAGCAAGAATTGTAATTGGTGCTGACCTTCTTTTTCAAGCCATTCTTGTATTGCTATAGCCATTATCGTATTAAGAAAAGCTTTAAACCCTTTACCTTGAGACATTTTCTCACTACCATTTACCACAACATCACAGAGGGATGAATCAAATCGTGCACCAACAAAATTATCATAATCACATTCTTTAAGTATCTTCTCTAATAAATTTGTCATAGAAGTTTGCATGTGATCAGAAATTATTTTTTCAATATCTAGTTTTGCAAGTTCCGATACCTCTTTATCATCTTCCTCTTTTGTTATCTCATTATACTGTTTCTTTAAGATTGAAGAAAACTCTTGTACCATTTCTGCAACTTTAGCTCTCTCCAATGCAGCAACATATGAGGTCATACTTTCTCTGAGTTTATCAACTCTAGGTTTTAATTCTCCTCTAATTAATCCTTGTACACCGTTTCGCTCATTTACTGTCTTTCTTTTTTTCAAAAGCAACTTGGAGATTTCTTCATCAATAGCTAAATCAGCCTCCCTTAAATCTTTGATTTTCAAAGATATTCTCTCCACTTCAAATTCCGCTGCTTCTATACATGATTCCGATTTGTCTTTTTGCAATTTACCGTTACAGAATGGACATACAGAAATCTTAGGAATACTATCTTTATGTAAGTCACCCTCTGCAATAAATGTCAAGCGTCTAACATCTGATTCATACTGCGTTCTCAAAGATGCATATCTATCTTTCAACATATTACTTTCGGCAATTTTATCATCAATATCTATGATTAGCGTGGTTAGCTCTTGATTCTTACTTATTGCATCATCAAGCGAACTTTCTGCTGCTTCAATGTCTTGCAATAAACCATTTATTTCGAGTTCAATTTCTGCAGTGCTACGCTGATCAGTCTGATCTTTTAAATGAACAAAATCTTGCTTTTCTAATGCACTTAAGCTCCTGTCATACATCATTTGTACGGCAAATTTTCTTGCGGTGATAACTTTATTATCATCATCTTTAGAAGGTTTCTCTGCACTAATTTCATCCTTAAAGTATAATAATGACGAGATTACATCTACCGGAATATTGTTTGTGTAGCCAATTTGCTTTTTGAGTATACTATTTCCAGATGTGATTCGGTCTTCATTTACCAAAAGTACATGTGCAAATGTCCTAAATTTCAACGCCTGTACAGAGCCATTTGCATATTGGTAAATGAATATACCTTCGTCATCAATCCCAATAAATTTAAGCCATACACTACTAATATTACTTTTTTTCTTAGATGGATTTCCTACAGTATATATTCCTGATTGCACTTTTTCAGAACTACTTGAAATATTAATATCTGGTGAGTCTATTTTCCTTGATAAAATAACTTCATCGCCATCAAAGTCTATAAGAATTGATACTGCTTTTATTTTTAACTTCGGATCTGCAAGTCTATGATATGATTCACTTTCTGAATTCTTATTGCCATTTTTATTAAAGCCTTTGCAACCCATAAGAAAGTTAATACAATCATACACTAATGTCTTTCCCGTATTTGATGGGCCATAAATTATGTTCAATCCCTTCTTAAGAGGAAGTTCTGATATAACATTATTTTTTGTATTAATCTTTATATTTTTTATATAGTACATCAAACAATTCCTCCTTTCAGAGAGTTAACTGCATTCTCATTGATGGACTTCTCTAAATCATAATCTGTAAAATCACGAAATTCCTTAATAGCATCAATCGCTATAGCACCATATTGTATTGCATACTCACTTTTAAATATTTTTGCGTATTTTTTCCCCTCAGCAGATATTTTAAACTTATATCCATCTTCAATCTTAACATCTACAAGTCCATCCAATACCAACTCTTTGATTGCAGCCGTTGCAAGCTCATTACGATTCGATAATTCCCCGTACATATAATCATTATCACCATTTGGACTTTTAAACGGCAACTGAAATTCTTCTGCATAGCAGATAATGAAATCCAGTGACACAAGTCGACCAAGCGTATACCAATTTCTCTTACACGCATTCAATAATAATAAAAAGCGGAGCTGCGTTTCAAAAACAGAGTTAAATAGCCTATTTTTCATCTTTATCTACCCACTCCAATCTTTCATCATTTACCAACATGTGGCACACGCCTTTTTTCTCTCCCGGTCCAATCCAATTAAAAAATGAATTTTGAGTGTTTACTGATAATGAAATTGTTCCCGCTCTGTCGAGAACTGTATTTGCTTTTTCAAGACCATTTGAATATGTTTTATGACTTATCTCATAAATTCCAGATTCAACTTCTTCTTTTAGGGTATCAAACAGACCACTCTCTTCTTTTTTCACAGAATCTCTTGTTTTCCTATTAATTGTTTCTGCTAAATAATAATTTTTCCTCTGTCTATCAAAATGCTCTCTACATCCAATGGAATCAAGATCAGTTGGAACATTAATATGAATACTATGTGCGTCCTCGTATGCATCATACAAAGCCGTTACATAGCCAAGTTCATCTGGTTGGATTTCATCAGGAACAACTGTAGTTGGTTTTTTCATACCTACACGAATGAGTTTATTAAATTCATCAATAGATTCACTTTTTGCATCGGATGCACTTTTCTTTCTCTGTGGTGAAGAGACCTTGTTATTTCCTAATAAAGCCCTTTGAAACACTCGACCTAAGAATTCACCGTATTTTCCATCATCATAGTATTTCATCAATTGCTGTTTCTTTGAATCTCGTAAGTCACAATTTTCAATAAGTTCTTTCATTGCATCATACATTTCATCAGTAATTGCATCACTTAACAACGGAACTACTGATGAATTGAAATAAGCAATGATCTTTGTAAGCATTTCATTCTTCCCAACAGCTGCCTGAATTTCTTTAGGAATTGTTTTATATCCATTTCCCCACGCACTTGCATTTACATTATCCACATCATATGGATTTAAGTTCTCATCAAGAATAGTCTTTTCTTCAAATATTGGATAAAACAGCAATCTGGCAACATCTGTAAATCCGTTGTCTGTAACACCGAGTTTAAATGCTTCATAATACGATTTGTAATTAAGTATTATCTTCAACCAGATCACCTCCTAATTGGATTATTATAAATCCAAACTTTCTATATCCATTTTTCTTCCTGAAAGGTACAAATCATATGCCATTGTTGCAGGTACCAACCTTGTTTTTATATCTTGAAGTCCTAAATTAGAAAGCATTTCCATTCGAACCTCACCCTTATCCTCTATCTTGTTATTTTCTGTTGGAAGTAGAAAACAGTTCTTTACAGCGGAGAAATTATGCTCTTCTATAAACTTCTGATATGACAATTGATATAGATACTGTTTAGTAACAGATTCTATGCCGGGCTGCCCTGTTGGAACAATACCTTTTTCCAATTTAGCATTATAATATTTCGCATCAAATATAATGAATTGATACTGACCATTGACCTTACAAATGGAAACCAAATCTGGTATCAATGTATCTTTCGCACACTTTCCTGTAATTGTCCACAATGGTTTCTCGATTAATTCGATCAGCTTCAGTCTTCTGTCATAACCCTCTTTCAAAGGCACAGGCAATTTTAAAATATCAAGAGGAACATCTAACTGATTATCCATAATGTCTGCACAGATTTTTTCCCATACAAGGTTGAACCTATTTGTCCCAAATAATGACAAGCACTCTGCATCGTAGAGACTTCCTCTTCTATCGACATAGGCATACATTGTCTTCAAAACTAACTGCTTTCTTGTGTTGAACTGAGTATTAAGTTCATTTTCAATTCTGTATAGTATATATTCTTTGTCCCCGAAATCATCCAACTCTTCATCTGTAAGATCTACTCCAACCATCTCAAACAGATCAAGCAACTCTGCATCTTGAAGTTCTTTTGATGCCTTTGTCAGAACACATTCATGCAGTCTCTTAAAATAATCAAAATCATTGGTAACTCTCTTGCGAGTTTGTAATTCTGTATAATACGGGCGATTTTCTGACAGTAAAGTAAATGTTTCATTAATTGTCTTATCCCACAGTATTTCACCAGAACCATTGCATTCAATTATCTCCTCTGTATTGCTATATACATCATTCTCAAAATAATCTTGAAGTAAAAACAACAGCACAGCCAAGAGATTAAATGAACTGCTTTCACTACTGTCATTAAACATACGAACAATCCGTTCTTTCGAATTGTATTTTTCTAAAACTTTGATGACCTTTTGTAATTCATATGTAGGCTCTTTTGTATTTAAAAGATACTTAGGATAACACTTGAGAACTCGCCCAGCCACAACAATAACTCCAACGAAAGTGAATACATAATAATATTCATTTTCTCCCACTTCTACATCTGCAACCTCAATATCATCTTCCAATAAATCATCCATATTCTTTTGAGAATCTGAATTTTTCACTGCTTTTAAAACACCAAATTCCTTCAATTTTCTGATTAAAGGAACCACTTCTTCTTCACTGCACCTTAATATATGACATAATTCTCTTTGTGCATAACGTTTCTGTTCTCGTACAAATTCGGAGATCATAGATTAGACCTCCTTATTCTTGTGGCTTAGCATTGGATTTTACATCTTCAACTTCACAGTCTAACTGAATATCATGGTTAAAGATTCCGACACCCTTTATTTCGAATTCTCTACAAATTTGTGAGTATCTACTGTTATTTTGAAAACATCCCTCAAACAGTCTAAGTTTCTTCTGTTTTGCAGCATCCTCAAACAAATACATAATAACTTTATTCTTAAATGTATTGATAAATCTGTCTCTATCAATCTCGTCACCATCTTTAGGAACAACAATGCTCCTTGAAATGAAATAAGGTCCTAACTGCTTATCTTCGTTAATCTTTTCTTTAGCAAGGAAGTTATTGATAGCTTTTCTTAGCTTATTCCACTCAACCTTCTGTGATTTATCATCTGCAAGATATACATACTTACCTCGGAGATCACGATCGTTGTCATCAATTCCAAGATATGTAAAATCCCATCTTCTCTTAAATGCTGTATCCATCGGGAATACACCTTGATCTGCACTATTCATAGTTGCCCAAATAAACATGTTATCTGGAATTCTTATTTTACTTACCTCACTTGGATCTACCTCTAATTCATCAGATAAATACTTTTTTATGTCCTCTGATGCTTGAATCGGATATTCACTAACAAAGTTATCTCCTCTATCAAGTAATTGAAAAACATCTCCGAATACAGCAGCTACATTCGCTCTGTTGATTTCTTCAATAATCAATAAAAACGGTTTTATATTTTCTGTTTTGCTATTCTTTAATGCGTTAACATAAACGCGCATAAACGGTCCCGGAACATACTTATATGTAATAGTTTCTTTTCCATCACCATCAATAGTTGGAACCGGCTTATATGTGCCAACAAAATTAGCATACGAATAATCAGGATGAAAAGTTACACGCTCATAATCTTCCTCATTATTTTCACCTAATAATTTATTTTTTTCTCTATTAATTGTAAAACTTTTACCGGTTCCAGGAGCACCAAAGAGAATGCGATTTCGTTCAAAGTTAGATTTATATCCAGTATGTGTCGATATCTTTTTTTCTGTATCTTTTAATCCATCTGGATTTTCATCTGGATCCAATAATGGATTACGTGGATTTGTTGTTGCCATCAATGCACTATACTGTTCCTCTTTTTCTTTATCCATATGCTTTAATTCTCCATAAGGATGACAATCTTCACCCACATATGCAACACATTTTTTCCCTTTAATGTAGAGCCATTCCACATAACCTAAACTTGCATAGATAGTTTCTACCTGATTTCTACTAGAACCTGACCCGCCAAAAACAACCTCTACATTTGCAGCTGGTCGATAGTACATCTCGTTCCACACACGGTTCATACGCTCAAATGACCAGGTTTTTCGTTTTCCCTGAACATCTAAAACAATATAATTATTTTGATAATCAACTTCAGTTACAATAAAGGATGATGCATTTCCAGAAATTCCACGCAAAGTTTTTCCAATTAATTTTTCTTGAATATCTCTAAGAATGTCCTGAAATGTTTTTTTCATTCAAGCACCTCCATAAAATCAAAAATTGTTTTTGCAATTCCACTTGAAAGTAAATATGGCACACCATTTCCAATTGTTTTAAATTTATCCGTCAATGTCATTTCAGGTGGTAGTTCAAAATTCTTCGGTAAAGATTGCAAAGCTAAGGCTTCTGCAGCTGAAATTCTTCTTTCCTTATAAGGATGCAAATGAACCTCGTTATTCCCATAGGCTACCGTAGGTGAATATCGCCATCTATGTAATCGTTTATATGACTTTTTGCTTACATCACCTTCGTCAACTGTTTGCATACGCACAAGTCCACTGCGAGGAATAAAATGATCTCTTCCATTTGGATGATTTGTCACATTATTCTTCTTAAACCAATACTCAACTGTCAATTCCTCTGGAATTCCCTGTGGACAAGAAGTTACACTTCCGTTGACAAAGTTATTTGTTGTCGGCCACGGCAATATTTTGATTTTTTCAAGCTCATATTTTTGATATTTGCTCCATGGAAACTTTGATATGTCCGTATTGCCCAGAATGTCTGCTTGAATACCAAAAAGTAAGATCCTATCACGATCCTGCGGTACGCCATATTCTAAGGCATTCGTCAAACGATCAGTAGTGATATAGCCTACAGCCTGTATGTTTGTTTTTAATTCATCATAAAAAGCTCGGTGTCTTGCAGTCTTCCAGAGTCCCTTAACATTTTCAAAAAGGAAAAAATCCGGTTTCATCTTTATTATGAGATTAACATACGAAAGCGACAATTTGCCATTATCTCCTTCACGTCCCCTATTCTTGCCTGCAATGGAAAAATCAGGGCATGGCGGTCCTCCTATAAATCCTATAAGGCTCCCATCCTTTCTAGCATCTGTCATCCACTCTTGAAGTTCTTTTTCTTGTCCACATAAAAACTCATTTATATCGCCCGTAAAGTATCCGTATTTAGGTTCACGCAATCCCATTTTTTTACGAGAGTATTTATATGCATTCATAAAAGCAGGATAAAATTCGTTAACAAATTCTATATCAAATCCATTTGTTTCAAACCCCAAATCTAAAAAACCACTTCCTGAAAAAAAGGAAAAAATCTTAAGTTTATGCTTTATCATTCTCATCTGCCTCTCCTTTAATGTATTTACCAGATTTTATCCTCGCATCTTCTGGTTTAGTTGTTTCTACGGGAATCGCCCATTGGCGTCCAAATTTTACCGCACCGTTAAGTCTTCCTTCCGCACAAAGCACTTGTACTCTACGACTTGAAATTTCCCATTTTGTAGCAGCATCTTGTATCGTCATATATTTCATAATTCACCGCTCCTTCATGCAGCAAAATATCTTTAAGTTAAATTTTATACTTTTGAGCGAATAAAATCAACCATATTATTCGTCTGGAAGCATATTATTGATTTCTGACATTTATTCTGAACCCCTCTAGGGTTCAAACTTCTGCTATCCATCTCCTAGTGTCAACCCTGCCGAGTAGACCAATTCCCACTCGGCTATTTGCAAGCATCAAAAAAGGACTTTCCGCAAGACTTCATATACCTTTTAACGATAGTCACTAAGAAAGTCCTTTAACTGCTACACTATATTTACTTGTCAGGGTTCACCTTTGACATCAATACTACCGTCTCGACAGTTGTTTCAGTTTCCAAGGGAAGTTCTTTCACTTCCTCACCATCAACAGGCA
>OLNK01000617.1_pt1 | contig 40036 bp, 39 predicted proteins | sample 1672791 | NCBI WGS metagenome assembly OLNK01 (sample SAMEA3136724, study PRJEB25190) | human gut metagenome | biome: human gut; feature: human-associated habitat; material: faeces | place: Austria | collected 2013 | reverse complement strand
CAAGTGAGTATCACAACTGTCACGTTGTTGTCCTCCTTATGGGTACCATTTTAAATTAGCTCCTTTTACTATACATAGCGCTTTAAATAATCCACATCTAGAACTAGGATTTTATGATATACCATCGTTATAACACCTTGTTGTCTTAATCCACGTAAGATACGATTTACACTATTTCTTGTAGATACACCGCAAAAACCTGCAATATCATCATTTGTGACTTGAAGATCAATAAAGATCCCCTTCTTAACTTTTCTTCCGAATAATTCAACCAGATAATAAATAAAAGCACACACGGCACCATTTTTACCATTCATAGTCATTAATTGCTGGCGATAAATGGCTTCCGACAACTTCTTACGATAATATGTATCCACATAATCTCTTAATGCTTCATTTTCACTTAAAAATTTTGAAAACAATTTACGATTCACACGATAGAATACAGCCGTATCACTTTCAATACGAATATGAAAAGATGCTGAAGTAACCTTTTTTATTTCATCTTTTAAAAGTGAAAGCACATCGAAACCTTTTAAATACATAATGTTAAATTCACGACCATCACTTAATATAATACTCGTTTTTACTATTCCATCTTTTAATATATAAATATCTGCCTGATCATGACCATCTATCATTAAATATGAATGTTTCTTTTTTTCGATCGTCGCAAGATTCTTCCCCCTCAAAAAAATCTAATACAAACTCACTCATAAATTACCCTTTCTAACTCGTTGTCTATTGAATCATAATTAACATACGTCATTCATTAACGTTTGTTATTGATGAATCTAACAATAAAGCTATATATTTAATATATCATATTCTATCCACTCTTGACTAAATTCAGTTAATTTTTACAAACACTTACTAAAATGTACAAACGTTACAAAATATCAATATTTTCTCCAGACAAAGCCTTATTCATACTTCTTACAGCACAGAATTTTCCACACATACTACAAGTATCACTGTGATCTTCTTCTGGCATACGAGATTGACGAATTGCTTTTGCAGTTTCTGGATCTAGCGCACACTCAAATTGAGCATCCCAATCTAGATTTTTTCTTGCATCAGCCATCTTGTCATCAATATCTCTAGCTCCAGGAACACCTTTGGCAATATCTGCTGCATGGGCTGCAATCTTAGAGGCAATAATACCTTGTTTTGTGTCTTCTACATTTGGTAAAGCCAAATGTTCTGCAGGCGTTACATAACACAAGAAAGCTGCACCCGACATAGCTGCAACAGCACCACCGATAGCGGCCGTAATATGATCATAGCCTGGCGCAATATCTGTAACTAATGGGCCTAACACATAGAATGGAGCTCCCATACAGATTTGTTGCTGAACTTGCATATTTGCAGCTACTTGATTCAAAGGAACATGTCCAGGTCCTTCAACAATCACTTGGACATTATGATCCCATGCACGTTTTGTTAGTTCTCCCAAACGCACCAATTCTTCAATTTGACACACATCTGTCGCATCCGCTAAACATCCTGGTCGACAAGCATCTCCTAAAGAAATCGTTACATCATATTTTTCGCAAATATCCAAGATTTCATCATAAAATTCATAGAATGGATTTTCTTCCCCCGTCATTGACATCCACGCAAACACTAAACTTCCTCCACGAGAAACGATATTCATTTTACGTTTATGTTTTTTAATTTGATCAATCGTTTTTCTTGTGATTCCACAATGCAAAGTCACAAAGTCAACACCATCTTTGGCATGCAACTCAATCACATCCAAAAAATCCTTGGCCGTTAATGTGTTTAAATCTCTTTGATAATGAATCACACTATCATATACAGGAACTGTACCAATCATAGCTGGACATTCTGATGTTAATTTTTGACGGAATGGTTGTGTATTTCCATGACTTGATAGATCCATAATAGATTCAGCGCCTAAGTCTACGGCAGCCATAACCTTTTTCATTTCTACATCATAATCTTTACAATCTCTAGAAACACCTAAGTTGACATTGATCTTTGTTCGTAACATGCTACCAACGCCTTCTGGATCTAATGATTTGTGGTTTTTATTAGCCGGAATAACAACCTTTCCACAAGCCACTAATACTCTTAGTTCTTCCTCTGTCATTTTTTCTTTTTGGGCTACAATTTTCATTTCTGGCGTAATAATACCTTTACGCGCAGCATCCATCTGAGTAGTATATGTAGCGCCTGTACTTACTGTACTTTCATTTGTGTTCATTTTTAATTCTCCTTTTCCAAATGATTTTTTAACGTGACAAAAAGTGGTGCTCCCATCTTGCCACTAAAAAAAGTGAGCAACCAATATAGGTATACTCACACTAAAAAAGACAAAGTATTTCCCTACGTTGGCATTATCCAAATCAGGTTATTGGTCGAAAGTCATACTTTCCTCTCAGCCTGTACTACAAGCTCCCTTTTTTTATTTACATTACAGTTATACACCATTTCTAAAAGATAGTAAAGTTGCTTAATATTTATTTTCGAACCGGCTTTTCTTCCTTATCCCAAACACCAATTCCAGTGATTGCGCAAATCATTGAGAAAATTGGAACAATAAAGATAAACCAAGCATATGGAATATATGCCGTGCTACATCCAAGTACGCCCATGACATAAATTGTCGCAACACCCCAAGGAACAATTGGTGCTGATAAAGTACCAGAATCTTCTAACGTTCTTGATAATACTTTACGCGAAATATTCATATCTTCATATGTAGATTCAAAAGTCTGTTCCGTCACAATAATAGATACGGTTTGTCCACCAGCTGTTAAAAAATTTACAATGTAACAATATACCAAAGTGACAAACACCAAAACCGTGCGATTCTTTATGAACTTCAATAAAACATTTTTAGCCAAAACATCCAAAATACCAGAAGACGTAATGACAGCGCCCATTACACTTGCCACCATAAATGTAACCAACAATTCAGACATTGAAAGAACACCACCACGATTTAACATTGGATCTACAATGGATACACCTGTTTCAATACTAAAACCATTAAAAGCATAATTCATTAAATCTACAAAGTTTACACCTTGAAACACCATCGCAAAAATAGCCGATACTACAACTGCAAGTCCCATACCTAGTAGAGATGGAAGCTTAAATACAGAAATCAAAATAACTAAAATTGCTGGTAAAATCAATAAAATATTAATTGTGAAATGTTGACTTAAAGTATCCATAATTAATTTTTGTTGGGCAAGATCCATACTTCCACCACTATAATAAAGCCCCGCAATTGTAAATAATACTAAGGCAACTACAGCTGCTGGAAGCGTAGTGTACTGCATAGAATGAATATGATCATATAAAGGCACTTTACTTACACCACTTGCCAAGTTTGTCGTATCGGATAATGGAGACATCTTATCCCCTAACCATGCACCAGAAACAACAGCACCCACTACCAATGGTACCGGAATACTAGTAGTAGAGGCAATTCCTACCATCGCAAGACCCATTGTGGCAACTGAACCAAATGAAGTTCCTGTAAACTCACTTGTAAGTGCACAAAGCACAAAAGCTAATGGTACTAATATTTTTGGAGATACCACTTGCATACCATAATACATCAATGTGGGAACAGTCCCACCAGCCATCCAAATTCCTACAAGCATTCCAACCATAATGACAATCAAAAATGTAGGCATACATTCTGCTGCTGTTTTAATTATATTTTGTTCAACTTCACTCCATGGAATATTCAACAATCGGGTTGTGATCACAGATACAATAACACCCGCAAAAACAGAGAGTGTTGTATTACATCCCATGTTGATCATAATAATAAGTACGGCAATAATTACCAAAAATGAAACAATCGCAAATAGTGTTGTTGGCTCTTTTCTTTCATGATTCATATCAAATTCCTTCACTTTCTTTATAATAATTCTTCTTTCAAAAAGTCTAGAGCACCTTGCATTCTAGCTTCTCTAAACGCAAACGATTTAAATCTGTGCTCTGCCCCTTTGACAATAATACATTTACATCTTTCCTTAAAAATTTCTTTATATTTATAACTACATTCACAAGAAGCCGTAATATCTTGATCTCCATGTATCGTGCATACATTCTTATCAAATAAACTCGCTTCTTTATATGGATCCAATGTAAAAGCGTCTTGATAAAACTTTAGGCTCAATTTTAATCCTTCTACATCCGCACATCCATCTTTTTCAATATTTGAAACATCTTGACCACACAAAGTCTTATGCTCCTTTAAGTTATAAACTAAATCCGGTGCTGGACACCACAAGGATAAAGCTCGAATCTGATCTTTACACTTTCCTGCTACCATACTGGCCACACACCCTCCTAGACTACATCCATGAAGTGCAATTTTTTTAGTATCAACAAAATCCAAGGATCGAACATATTCCAACATGGCTTTGGCATCTAAGATTTCACTTGAAACGGTCATATCTTCAAATCTTCCATCACTTTCACCACTGCCATTCATATCAAAACGAACACTGGCAATACCAGCATCACATAGTCTTTGAGACAATTCATTATGTACAAAATTAATTTCATTTCGATCATCACAAAAACCATGAAGAAGAATGACCATAGGCACTTTTTGGCTTACATCATTTGGAATATGAAGCATACCACGAAGTGTTAAATCATCTCGCTTGATTTCTACATACTTCTGCATATATATTTCCCTCCGTTTCGGGTATAATACCACAAAATTCAATAAATGTTTACTATTTTTTAACACTTGTCTACTTTTAAGGTACAAAACAACCTCTTTGTTCACAAAGAGGCTATTTTTTTCTGAAAATTGTTGCACTATATCCGTCGATTTTTTTACTTTCATACATAGCTGAGTCCGCTCTACAATATAATTCATCAAAACTTAAATCTTCTTTCCCATCAAAGAAACAGGCACCAAGACTTAATACAACCGGATGATTATCTATCGATTCAACATGGATCTGTTTCAAATTTTCAAATAAACGTTTAAAGAAAGAATTTGCACACTTACGATTTGTAACTCCCGGAATATATAACGCAAACTCATCTCCACCCAAACGCATTACTATATCTTTATCACGACATGATTTTTGAAGCGTATGCGCAATCGCGATAATAACCTCATCCCCCGCCATATGCCCATATGTATCATTAATCAATTTAAATTTATCACAATCCACTAGACACATCATTCCACTAATTTTATTATTCAAAATACGCTCAATCATCTTTTCTCCACTTCGACGATTCGAAACACCCGTCATCGTATCGGTTTGAGCTAAATATAATAATTTATCTTCTCTTCTCTTTTGTTCATCAATACATTCCACACAATATAAAACATGTAATAAATGACCATCCTCATCATAATCAACCGGAATATAACGTCCACGACACCAACCAGAAATTTTACCATAGAAAACACTATCGATTGATTTCTTATTCTGAAGTCTTTCATCCAATGTTTCTAGATCCATAAACGCAATTTCTCGATCCACATAATCTTGTTGACAAAACTCTTTATGAATCTTATAAATATGATCACTAAAACGATTCTCTACATCATTTATTTTGTCGACTTGTAAATATTTAAGGATTTCCGGTTCCGTTTTCACAATATGATATTTTTGCGTCTTTACATTAATATAGTGCATTGAAATATAAATTTGGGCTAATGCCGAATATCCACTTAATTTAGCCTCTTGTTTGGACTTATTTTGTGAATTACGAATCTTTAAAAAAGATACAACCAACGTTGCGATCATATCAAAAAATGTTGTCAAACTTGAATGATTATCAATCGGCGGATTATCAACACCAAAGAATCCACTAATTTCATCTTTATAGCGAATAGGACAAACAACTAGACGTGTCACATTTTGTACTTTCAACGTATTATACGTATACGCATGATCCTTTTTAATTGTTTCTACATCTTGAATGATCACATTTTCTTTCTTGTCAAAAGCTTTATACCACCAATCAATAATATCCATGTCCACACCTTGTAAAAAATCAATTTCCGGTTGAATACCTTCACTACACCATTCATAAGTATTGTTTGTCACATGCTTTTTTTTATTATCTTCAAAAATATAAATACGATCACATCCAATGTGTTTTCCAAAAAAACGAATAAACTCATTGATCTGCTCATCCGGTGTATCAAACATAAGTGCAGAACGTAATGCTTCATTGATGACCAATTCATAGCGCATAATTGCCTGCATAAGTTACCTGCCTTTCTTTAAGAAATATTTCAATTATCTAACCACATTATATCTTTTAAACGGTTATACATCAGTTATATTTTAGAAAATTTAGTCAATTAAACAAGAAAAGAACCACATAGTTGGTTCTTACTTACGTTTTTCTATTTTTGATTTCCAAGATTTTGACAAAGGTACACCCGAACATATACACTGAATGGCTTCATCCAATACTTCATAATTCAAACGAGTACCAACAGAATCACATTGATAATTTACCGCATGATCCTTATCGATTCCATATTGACTTGCCGTATCAATCGCATCCATATTGGCTGCAAGAAATAAGAATTCCCAGCCATATTTTTCTTTCTCATATTCAATCATCGACTTGACTCTTTCCTTTGAATAATATCGACTCGCATTTTCCATTCCATCCGTAATAATCACAAACATCGTATGCTCTGGAACGTCCTCAATCCGAGCATATTTGTGAATATTTTCAATATGGCGAATACTTGAACCTAATGCATCTAATAATGCGGTGCACCCATAAACCTCATAATCCTTGTTTGTCATAAGTCTAACTTCATCAATCGGTTTACGATCATGAATGACCACACTTGAATCATTAAATAAGACTGTCGAAACTAAAACTTCTCCGTCTTGTTTCTTCTGTTTGTTGATTAGAGAATTAAACCCTCCAATTGTATCCTTTTCTAAACCACACATCGATTCACTTCGATCTAAGATAAAAACTACTTCTGTACAATTCTTTTTCATCACTGTATCCTCCTTGATTGATTGATTACAGTATAGTTTTTTTCCCATCAAAATGGTCGCCTTAAAAGCGACATTTATACGCCAATTAAACTTTGATCAAACGCAAACAACGCTTCATTGATTTCAAAGACATTATAATTTCCTTGGGATACAAAACATTCAACAATAATATCAAACTTATTGGAATGCGATAAACTAAAACCCGCCTTATTTAACATATCTTCCATATCTTCCAAACTTAACTCAAGTGCAAGCGCAAAGGCAATCACAGTTTGTTTCGAAGGTTTGTAGTTGGGATTCGAACGAATCTTAGAAAACAATTTGCGATCGATATTGGCCTTTTTATAGCATTCCACATCACTCATACCACTCTCATCAATTTTTCTTAAAAGCATCGTTGAAAAACTTTCATCCATTTGATTTAAAGCATCTATTAAAGAAAATCTTGGAGCAATGATCGAATTGCATACCAACATATGCTCATCCTCATAATAATCATCAATATAAGCTTCGATGGAATCAAATAATTCAGAACTAATTTTATATGAATTTCGATCATAAACAACTAAATACACCATCATTTCATGATCTGTTAGAAAAGAGACAATACTATGCATTGCCACTTGTAAAGCTAACTCTTTTGGGAATTGATTGGTTCCAGATGAAATCAATGGAAATGCGATTGATTTAAGCTTATATTCATTTGCTAACATCAAGCTCGACAAGTAACAAGATTTCAACAAAGCTTCATTATTCTTATTTTGTATATTCCATACAGGACTTGCCGTATGAATAATATACTTACACAATTTATATCCACTTGTAAGACAAGCTTGTCCCACTTTCAATTTTCCTATTCTTCTACACTCTACATCTAATTCTTTACCCGCAAGTTGATGTATGTAATGATCTAAGCCACCTGTCGCATCCAAACTTGGATTTGTCGTATTCACAATCGCATCCACTTTTAATTTTGTGATATCCTGACGAATTATTTTTATTGGCATACGCCCTCCTATACAACAAAAGAGCTTTATTAAGCTCTTAGTTTTTCGATAAAATCATCTTGTTTTAAAGGCTTTGAATAATAGAAGCCCTGAATTTCATCACAATTCATTTCGATCAAACAATCCCTTTGTTCTTTGGTTTCAACACCTTCCGCAACTACTTTCATATCTAAACCATGCCCCAAATCAATCGTTTGCCGCACAATTTTCATTCCACGTGGTTTGGCAATATAGTCAATTAAACTCTTATCCAATTTAACCGTTGTGAATTTCAATTCATGTAAAGTTGTTAATGAAGAATAACCTGAACCAAAATCATCCATATGTGATTTAAAGCCTGCATTGACCATTTGATTTGTGATTTCAAGAATTTGTTGCGAATATAAAGCTGCAGATTCCGTCAATTCAATCGGAACGCAACTAAAAGGAATTTCATTCTCTTTTATGATATTGACATATCTTTGTACGACATCACTAAAGTGAATACTTGCACGAGATAAGTTAACAGAAATAGGAAGGATCGGTAAACCTTGTTTCATTCGATCTTTCTGGAATCGACATACTGTTTCAAATACATATTCATCAAGTTGAACAACTAAACCATCACTTTCAAATAATGGAATAAATAAACCTGGTGAAATCAATGTTCCATCTTCTTTTTGCCAACGAACAAGTGCTTCTGCACCAACAATTTGTTCAGATGAAACATCATATTTTGGTTGAAAATAGACTACAAACTCTCTATTTTTAATAGCATCTTTAAAATCATTTTCCATTTGTCTTTGCGCAAGTAATTTTTGATTCATTTCCTGCGTAAAGAAGGCAATATTCTGTTTAAAATCTTTTGAAATACTCTTCACAGCCATTAATGCACGATCACACATGATTGGTATCTGAAGACTTGTATCTACATTTTCATAAATTCCTAATTTCACACGAATATTTGGAATAGGAGCTTCTTCCATAATTTTATTTAAATTGTTTTCGATACGATCCACATCAATTTTTTCTTTACTATGGAATAAAGCTAATAATTGATCTCCCTCATAGCGTGTCAACAATCCATTTTTGATATAGTATTTAAACGCATTCGCAAGGTAAATCAAAACTTCATTTCCCTTTTTCGTTCCGTAAGTTCCATTGATCAATTTAAAATCAGCTACATCTAAAACAACGATATTAAAAATTTCATCTGTCATAAAATTAGTCAATGTACGAGCATGATGATAAAAAGCCTGTCTTGTATATAGACCTGTCAACTCATCTTTTTCAATGGCTGCCAAAGTCATGCTTGATTCTCTTAACTTAATAACACTATCAATTCGACTCATTACAATTCTTGTATTATAGGGCTTTGTGATGAAATCAACAGCACCTAAACCTAAACATTTCAATTCATCTTCCTGCGAATTATTTCCCGTTGTCACAATGACTGGAACACTAGCTAACAAAGAATCTGATTTTTGACGAGTTAAGAATTCAAATCCATCACACACAGGCATTACAACATCTAATAAAACAATTGAAATATCTTTATAATTCTGAGATAGAATTTGTAAACCATCTTCCCCATTTACAGCTTCTAATACATCATATTCATCCTCTAAAGTAGCCTTTAACATTTCTCGATTTAATTCATTATCTTCAACAATTAAAACTTTTCTTCTCAAACCACTTGGTGTAATCACATTGTTGATCATATCCAAATTATTTCTTCGAATATCCAAATCTTCATTCGCAAAACCAATGACAATTTGAGTAATTTTATCATGATCTTTAATACAACCAAAGTGTGTATACATAAAATGAATTTCGGAATCCGTTTTAGATTGATAATGAATATTAAAATGTTCCGCATTTTCTAAACGAGTATAAAGGGAATTAAACGAAAGCGCAATACGTAACATATCACGATTCTTTTCGTATACACAATGATCAATATATTGATTCATCGCGTCATTATAAAGCATATGTGCAGAAAAACCAGGCAACACATCTGTTTCCTTAAAAGCATGAATCTGTTGAGTTTTGCAATCAACAATATAGATGTTTTTAAATTCTTCGCCTAGTATTTCGTAGATGCGATTTGAATCAAAATCTCTCATAATAACCCTCTTCTAAAAATATATAACTAACCAACAGTATTATATAACCAAAATTTAATTTAGGCAACGAAACAAAAAAAGTGTCTTGCGACACTTTATCATTATTTACGGTTTGCGTTTACCGATTTCATGATTTGACGAATCTGTGCTTCACTAGGTTTACGTCCCATTTGTAAGAACATTGCACGAATCATCTTTTCATTAATAGGTGGATTTTCTTTAATTTCTTTTTCAAACTTCTTACGAGTGAAGTAGAAAGTAATGAAGCCACCAATGACGGCTCCCACTATCGTATAAAAAATTGATACTCCCATGTTTTAGTCAACCTCACTATCTACTCATTTATTCTACTATCTTTTTAAGCTTTTGACAATACGAATTGTCCACTATATTCAGTTAAAATCACTGAAAAGAAGATCAAAAGTCCACCTAAAATCATAATTGGACTCTTTGCTTCATGAAGCAGAACAAAGCCAAATACATTCGCAAATAAAGATTCTGTGCATAAAAGTACACTTGCACTCGATGCATCTGTATACTTTTGTGCCAATGTCTGTAATTGAAATGCCAAGAATGTTGCCACTAAAATCATATAGCCACAACTCATGTAAGCATGCATTGAAATATTTTGTGGAATTGTTTCCAAAGACAATGCGAAAGGAATTGAAAGTAAAGCAGCAACACTCATCTGTACGGCATTGATCGTAATAGAATTGGAATTTTCGGTTGCATACTCCAAAGAAATAATGTGACACGCAAAAAACAAGGCACAAATCAAAGATAAACAATCTCCAAAACTAAATTGGAAATAGCCTTTTGATAAACTTAAACAAGCAATGCCTACTAAGCATATTACACTAGCGCCAAGTTGTCTTTTACTTGGCTTCTTTTTCCATAAAAGCCATACAATGTATGGAACAAGCACAACATTGACAGCTGTCAAAAATGCATTTTGACCCGTATTTGTCATGGCCAAGCCAAAAGTTTGAAATGCGAATGCCAAATACATTAACATCCCTGAAATGCTTCCTCGAAATAGTGCTTGTTTTGAAACTTTAACATGACTACAAAAACAAACCACAATACTAACTAGGCTTGCACCCATAAAACGAATCATTAAAACGGTAAAAGGATCAAACGTTTGTAATGCAGCATCTGTGGCAATGAATCCACCACCCCAAATGGCTGCAACAATTAAGCAAACTAAATTTGCTTGTTTTTTACTCACGCGTTATCCTCCTCAAATAAAGAAGGTTGTTTAAAATCTTCTTGTTTTACCCAAGCTCCATCCAATACATTTTCAAGAGAGCAGATCCATTCAAATGATTCAACTTTTCCATATGGCATTGAGAAAGTTGACTGTGCATTCATCAAGCTGATTTCTTTCGCTTCAAATGTAAGGATTTCATCTGTATATATTTCAATTTTCGTATTTAGATCCACCATTTGTAAATTGAAAATAACATTTGGATTCGATTTTACCAACTTACAAATACGATTTCCCTTAGCCGGACGATTTAATGGTGCAATTTCAAGTTGTTTCATACGCTTTAAAGAAAGTGTGGTTGTAGAAATCAATACTTGTTCATCTCTATTTTTACGAATACAAATAGAAGCAACACAATCATCCTTTGCAAGATTCATTGCCTTAACACCTTTTGATTTATTAGAAACCAATGGAATCTGTTCAACCGGATACATTAAACCATATCCTTGTTCACTTACTAAAATCACTTGATCATCTGGTTTATAAGATAGAGATACAGATATCATTTCATCCATAGCACCAATTTTCATACAAGTCATCGTTTTATTTGAACGAGAAACCTCGAACTCTTTTAATTCTGTACGTTTAATCATGCCATGACGACTTGCACTCACAACATGTACCCCTGTTTTAAAAGCATCTAATACATAGGCCGCAATGATTTTTTCACTTGAATCCATCTTAATATAATTTGAGATATGATTTCCTAAATCTTTCCATTTTGCCTCTTCAATTTGATAAACAGGAATATATCCATATGTTCCACGATTTGTAAAGAAAACCAAAGTCTGTAATGTATGACTCGCCCCATAACAAACCAAAGAATCCGTATCTTTTCTTTGTGTCATTGCATCACTTGATGCATTATAACTTCGCATAGAAACACGTTTAATATATCCATCACGAGTTACAGTAATCATACATTCTTCTTTAGAAATCATAGCCTTTTCATCAATTACGATTTCCTTAACTTCATGAACGATTTTAGAAAGTCTAGGCGTATTAAATTCTTCATTTACTTTCGATAATTCTTCAACCATCACCTTATGCAATTCCGATTTATCACGAATAATCTTTTCTAATTCCGCAATATCGCTTTGAAGCTGTTTAAATTCAGCCTTTAATTCTTTTACATCTGTATTTGTCAAGCGATATAGTCGCATAACGACAATAGCTTCTGCTTGCTTTTCTGTAAATTCAAAACGCTCAATCAAATTCTTTTTGGCATGTGCCTTATCTTTTGATTTACGAATAATATGGATAATTTCATCCATCACACTCACTGCTTTGATCAAGCCTTCTAAAATGTGAGCACGATCTTTTTTGGTTGCTAAATCATACTTACTTCTTCGAATTACTACATCTTCACGATGACTAATAAAGGCATCTAACATCATGGCTAAAGACATTTGTACGGGTGCTTTATTCACAATGGCGATGACATTGTAGTTATATGAAATTTGTAAATCTGTATTTTTATATAGATAATTTAAAATCTGTTCATCATTACTATCTTTTTTAAGATCCACCACAATACGAAGTCCAGTACGATCACTTTCATCACGAACATCTAAAATACCATCTATTTTTTTATTTAAACGAATCTCATCAATTTTCTTTACAAGATTCGATTTGATCACTTCATAAGGAATCTCATGAATAATAATTTGTTTAATTGTTCGCAAAGGTACTACTTCTACTTTTGAACGAATCAAAACACGTCCACGACCTGTCTGAAAAGCTTGTTTGATACCATTAAGCCCCATCACAATTCCGCCAGTTGGAAAGTCTGGACCTTTCACAAACTGCATCAATTCTTCTAATGAACAATCTGGATGCGAAATACGATAAATACTTGCTTGAATGACTTCATTCAAATTGTGTGGAGGAATATTTGTCGCATATCCTGCCGCAATACCTGTAATTCCATTGACTAATAAATTTGGAAAACGTGCAGGAAGTACGGTTGGTTCCATTTTTTCATCCGAAAAGTTGGGTGCCCATTCCACTGTATCTTTATCAATATCTTGTAGTAAAAAATCACTAATTCTAGCTAAGCGCGCCTCTGTATAACGCATTGCAGCAGCTGGATCATCATCGATAGATCCATTATTTCCTTGCATATCAATTAAAGGATTGGTAATTTTCCAATTTTGTGACATACGAACCATCGCATTATAAACCGAACTATCTCCATGAGGGTGATAATTACCAATTACATTACCTACTGTTTTTGCGGATTTATGGTATGGCTTATTGTATGTATTTCCATCTTCATACATCGCATATAAAATACGTCTTTGAACTGGCTTTAGTCCATCTCTAGCATCAGGTAAAGCACGTTCTTGAATTATATATTTTGAATATCTGGCAAAACGATCCGCCATGATATCTTCTAAAGAATTCTTTAAAACATTATGTTTTACTTCTTTTTCTTTCACGCACTTACCTCCCTATAATCATCTTCTAATGTGAATACAACATTGTCTTCGATCCAATTACGACGAAGTTCTGCCTTATCTCCCATTAGTTCAGTCACTCTTTTTTCGGCCATCATCGCATTTTCAATGGTCACACAAAGAAGAGTTCTAGATTCTGGATTCATTGTCGTATCCCAAAGCTGAGTAGCATTCATTTCACCAAGACCTTTATATCGTGTAATGGTATAGCCATTTTTCAATTCCGCTTTTTTCTCATCCAACTCTTCATTTGTATATAAATAATATTCTTTTCCACCCTTGGCAATACGATATAGTGGTGGAAGCGCAATATATAACATTTCATGCGTGATCAATTCACGCATATAGCGATAGAAGAATGTCAATAATAAGTTTTGAATATGTGCTCCATCATCATCCGCATCGGTCATAATAATAACTTTATAGTAGTTTGAATCTTCAGCCGTAAAATTTGCACCTACACCTGCCCCTAAGGCATGAATGATCGTATTCAATTCTTCATTTTTTTCAATGGCTTCAAGACTTGCCTTTTCTGTATTTAAAACCTTACCGCGCAAAGGTAAAATTGCTTGATATTTTGAATCACGCCCCTGTTTTGCAGAACCACCCGCAGAATCACCTTCGACTAGATATAATTCTTTTCTTCTTGCATCTTTACTTTGAGCCGATGCCAACTTTCCAGATAAAACTCTTTCCGAACGATTTTTCCCTTTTCCATTACGAATATCTGCACGCGCTTTTCTTGCAGCATTTCGAGCTTGTGCAGCCTTGATGATCTTACGTACTAGAGCATTGGCAATCTCTTTATTTTCTTCTAAGAAATAACGAAGATTTTCTGATACAACCGTTTCGGTTGCAGGTTTAGCTTCTGGACTCCCCAATTTCTCTTTGGTCTGTCCTTCAAATTGTAAATAATCTTCTGGAATGGTTAAATTAATGACTAATGTTAATCCTTCCCTAACATCATTTCCATCAAATCCTTTATCTTTTTCTTTTAAGAAACCATTTTTACGTGCATATTCATTAAATACTTTCGTAAAAGCTTGTTTAGCACCCGTTTCATGAGAGCCCCCATCACGAGTACGAACCATATTCGTAAATGAGAAAATGTTTTCTTGATACTCATCTGTATATTGGAAACATCCTTCAACGACGATTTGATTACTTTCACCTCTAAAGCTAATTGAATCATGCATTGGTGTATGATCTTGATTTACTTCGTCAATAAATGCTTTTAATCCATCTTCATATTGATAGATAACTTCTTTTTCTTCTTTGCGCTTATCACGAACAATCATTTTTAATCCTTTTAATAAAAAGGCATCTTCTTGAGCTCTTTCACAAATGGTAGAATATGAAAAATGAACCGTCTTAAAGATAGTCGGATCCGGTTTAAAGGTTACCGTACTTCCAGTACGATTGGTTTTTCCTACTTTTTCAAGTTTTCCAATCTTACTTCCCCCATCTTCAAATGTCATACTCCAAATATCTTTTCCATCATGTACTGTAACCTTACACCATGTACATAGAGCATTTACAACACTTGCACCTACACCATGTAATCCTCCAGCACTTGTATATCCTCCATGACTTGTAAATTTACCACCTGCATGTAAAATAGTAAAAATAACTTGAAGTGTACTTACTCCTGATTTATGTTTTCCAACAGGCATTCCGCGCCCGTGATCTTCAACTGTTACACTACCATCTTTTTCTAGGGTAATCGCAATTTCATTTCCATAGCCATTTAAAGCCTCGTCAATCGCATTATCAACAATTTCCCATACAAGATGATGCAAACCTTTTGAATCCGTAGATCCAATATACATACCTGGACGCTTTCTTACGGCATCCAAGCCTTCTAAAATAACGATACTACTTTCATCATATTGTTGTTTTGGCATACTATCCCTACTTTCCAACGTAATCTTTATTATATCAACAAATCAAAAAAAGTGCACATAAATTCCGTCAATTCGATTTGATTATACACACTATATATACACTATTCATGTCAAATTAAAAAGGTGCTTTCACACCTCATTCTTAAACTTATATTTACCTTTACCATGTCCACTTTTTCGGCACCAATGTCCACTTTTTTGGTTTCAATATCCACTTTTTTGATTCCAATGTCCACTTTTTTGTGTTCAATGTCCACTTTTTTGATATACATTTAATAACTACATCATTTGTGTCAAATAATTATTTTTTTCATCCAATTCTCGACTAAGTAGATCAAAACTGCTAAAATAAGTTTCGAGGTGGAAGAAATGAAAACTATTCTATGTATTTTATTAGGTTATTTATTAGGATCTTTACCCTTCGCTTTGATTATTGGTAAAGTTTTCTATCATACAGACATACGCCAATATGGCTCAGGCAATTTAGGCGGAACAAACGCCGGAAGAGTTCTAGGTAAGAAAGCCGGCATTTCTGTTATTGTATTTGATGTTTTAAAAGTAGTACTTGCGATTGCGATTGCGACACAAGTATCTAAGGTTGCAGGGATCTGGACAGGACTTGCATGCTGCATCGGACATTGTTATCCTATTTTCGCGAAATTCCATGGAGGCAAAGCCGTCAGTACAATGTTTGGCTTCTTATTTTCTACAAGCATTTTCTTATTTCAAGATGCAAGCTACTTACTTGTACCATTTGGCATGTTTATAATTATCCTATACTTATTTAAATATGTTTCTCTAGCAAGTATGTGTGCAGCCATTTCAAGTAGCTTATACATTACAGCCTTAATGCTAGGATTCAATGTTGAAAGCATTTCTGTTATTATCGCAAGCTGGCTTATGACTGTACTCGTTATTTATAGACATCGTACAAATATTGAAAAAATCAAAAAGGGTATAGAAAATACAATCTCGTGGTTATAGAAAGTTTTTTAATAAACTTTCTTTTTTTTATGTCTTTTTCACATTGAACCCGTATTATAGATAATATGAACTATTTATACTATGAACATAAATCAAGCCAAGTCTGTACCGTAAAAGAAGATGAAAGAATGTATCACACTTGTTTAAGCACACATAATTACTTAAATGAAATGTGTCTTATGAATGGATCTAGCCTAAAAGGAAGGCAAGAAGCCTTTATCTATCAAATGAAGACCAAAAAATTCATTCCCGTCGTTGTGAATATTTCAAAACATGAAGTATACTTTCCAACCAAATCAAAAAAAGCACATGACTGTATATGGATCAATTATGCCAATATCCAACATGTCATGTACTATCATTCCTATTGTAGAATTTCTTTTAAGGATGGTACCTTCTTAGATTGTGACCATCCCAAAAGAATTCGCAATTCAATGCACCTTATATTTCGCTTTTTAAATAAAAATACACCGTTTTAACCGGTGTATTAGTGACATCCTCCACCACATGATGAACAATCATGTGAGCAACTTGATTGTTGCATTTGTTCTTCATGACGAAGTGTATTTACGCCAAGTCCCTCAATGCATACTGTGGCATTATCTGCTAAATTCGATACTTCTACAATTGTACATGCAGGGAATGGTTCATCTACAAAGTTTTTAAATGTATTCAAGAATGCATCTTTATCCTCGATATTCTTTAAATACACTGTGAACTTCACAACATGATGTAGTTGTAAACCATAGTTTGATAAAACATCAATTACTTTATTGATAGCTGTAATTGTCTGTTCCTGAATTGTTTCTCCAAGGCCTGTTTGACCACTTAAATAAAAGAAGTCTCCCAATTGAACCATATTTGAAACACATGGTGTTCCTTCTTGTTTTCCTGCTGATTTTAAAAATATATTCATAGTTAAAATTCCTTTCTTATTCTATTATATAGAATCTATATCATCTTCTAAAGTATTTTGCACTAAAATTTCTCTAGGCTTACTACCTCTTGAAGGACCAATGATACCATTTGCCTCTAAAACATCCATTAATCTTGCTGCTCTAGAGTATCCTACTGAAAACTTTCTTTGAATCAAAGACGTGCTCGCCTTCCTTGATGCGATCACAAAACGTTTCACTTCCTCATATAAAGGATCTGCCGTAACATTTTGTGCCTCATTACCTTGATTCTGTAGATCTTTTAATTGAATAAAGGCATCATCATATTTTGGCATTGCCTGTGATTTCACAAATGCACAAATATTATTGACTTCTTCATCCTTAATAAAGACACCCTGAATACGTCTAGGACTCGTTTCTCCATTTGGCAAATATAACATATCACCATTTCCAAGTAATCGCTCTGCTCCAGCTTGGTCCAAAATTGTTCTTGAATCCACAGCTTGTGATACCGCAAAGGCAATACGACTTGGAATATTTGCCTTAATTACACCCGTAATAACATCCACGCTTGGTCTTTGTGTGGCAACAATCAAATGAATTCCTGCAGCACGTGCAAGCTGCGTAATTCTTTGAATGCTTGCTTCCACCTCTTTAGCTGCCACCAACATCAAATCAGCAAGCTCATCAATTATAATGACAATACGAGGTAAAACCTTTAAGTGTTCATCATTATGCGTTAAAACATATTCATTGTATGCCGTAATATTACGAACACCTAATTCACCAAATAAATCATAACGACGATCCATCATTTCTACAATGACCTTCAACGCCTTATTGGCAAGATCTCCATCTGTAATTACTGGAGATAATAAATGTGGTACATCATTATAGGGTGTAAACTCTACTTTTTTAGGATCAATCAAAACCAATTTCACTTCATCCGGTTTTGTACGCATTAATATCGAAGAAATAATCGCGTTTACACATACCGATTTACCACTACCTGTAGCTCCTGCAATCAATAAGTGCGGCATACGATTTAATTCACCGTAGACATTATTTCCCATTAAATCTTTTCCTAAACAGAAAAGTAACTTTTTATCTTTCATCGAATCCGGAATTGTACGCATCAAATCCTTCATCTGAACACTTGTCTTTTCGACATTTGGAATCTCAATTCCAACACTTGCCTTACCAGGAATTGGAGCTTCAATACGAATATCTTTAGCTGCAAGACCCATCTTGATGTCATTTTGTAAGTTACTGATTTTATTAACACGAACACCAAGTTCTGGTTTGATTTCAAACTTTGTTACACTTGGCCCAATATGAATCTGAACAAGATTGGCTTCGACACCAAATTCATGTAGGATTTCAATCAGTTTTTCCCCTTTTTCCTTAGCCGTAATTGTATTCGCATTGGATCTTGATTTTCTTTCCATATCCTCTAAAACATTCAATTTTGGAAGCTTATAGTTCTTAAAATCCGAATTTTCATCCCGAATATAATGCTTAGGCTCCGTTTTTTCTACAACCCCTTCATTAACGACAGGCACTTCATTTTTTTCAACGACTTTTTCTTTTGGCTCATCATCCACATCCACCATAAAGCTAGGTTTTCTAGGCTCAAGATCTCCAATAATCAAAGGTTCATCATCCTTTGTTTCTTCAACGACAGGATCTGGTTGTACAGGTTTTACTGGATCGGCATTGATGATTTGAAAACTCGATTCATTTGTATCTTCATCTTCAAATATGAAATTTTTACGATCAATCGATACCGGAGTTTCCTTGACTGGTTCACTTTTCAAAACCTTTTTAGGCTTTCTTTCATATCCCACAATCTTTTCATAACCAAACATCAATATCGCAAGCACAAAAAATAATAATACCATGACATAGGTTCCAGAATAATCGAATAATGACTGAAAAAGACATAGCAACAAAGCGCCTGCTAATCCAGAATATGTTTTCAAATGACCCATAATAATATTACCTGCATTTTTCATAACATATTCTAAGCCATAACTACCTGGATGTGGTTTAAACTCCATAATCGAAGAAATCAAACTTAAGCCAAGTGCCAAAAATAAGATTCCAAACATATAACGCTTACGAATCACAGGCTGTTCCTTATGGAAAATAAGAACTGCACACAAGGTAGCATTCAAAATAAATAATCCATTTGTCAAAGCTCCAAATAAGAATTCAAAGAAATGTTTTAAAAAAGCGCCTACAATGCCAAATTCTAAAACGGCAATAATACTAATACATATCATACAAATAAGGAAACACAAACGAAATAAGTTTGAGTGCAACCAAGACGTTTGTGTTTTCTTCTTCGTAGATTTTTTTCGTGTTGTTTTTTTTCTGGCTTTTGCCATACTTACCCCACTTTCTACTTATTTAAGTTAATTTCTAAAATAACCGGTAAAATCATCGGTCTTTTTGCGGTTTGTTTATAAAGATATTTAGAAACTTTATCACGAATCAAATTTCGTGTCTCTAAATTATCATACGTTTTATTTTCAACCGCCTCATTGATTGTGTCTTCCATAATTTTGGCAACATCCCCAGTGATATATTCGGCATCGCGCAAATAGATCAATCCACGACTCTGTACATCTGGACCATTGATGATCTTTTTCGTTTTCGCATTAATACCAATCGCCAAAATCATAACACCATCCGTACTTAATGTTTCACGATCTTTCAAGACAACACCAGCCATATCCCAGTTTTCTTTTCCATCGATCATTGTTTCATGAAGTTCTAATTCCATAGCACAAGAAACCAATTTACGATTTTCAAAAGTAGCAACCTGACCATTATCTAAAATAATGATACGGCTTGGATCATATCCCATTTCAACCGCAATCTGTGAATTCATATGCAACAGACGATATTCCCCTTTGATTGGAATATAGTATTTTGGTTTTGTAAGGAAGATCATCATCTTCAAATCTTCTTTACTAGGGTGCATACTCAAAACATTCTTGTCTAGAACAATGATTTCACCCTCTTTTTTATACATATCGTTTTCCATGCTCTTGAATTCATTTTCAACACCAGGAACAACTGGACTTGCGACCACGATCACATCATCCTGATCAAATACAATCGACTCTAATTCATTATTGGCAATATTGTTGATTGTTTTAAACAAAGACTTACCTTGTCCAGAAATGATGACTACAACATCTTTCATGGAATTATCAAAATCAGCTGGATCAATAACTAAAGATGGATCGACTTCATAGCCAATTTCCTTTAAACGATCCACTAAATCACGTAATTCCTTCGTATAGAAAACCATCTTACGATGATTTGCCATACAACAATCAATGATTTCCTGAATGCGATACACACTTTGTGTATATACACTGACAAAAACACGTTTATTTTCATGTGTTTCTAAAACCTGTAAAAGCTTTGGCGAAATACGATGACTTGGAGAAGTATGGCCACTTCTTTCAGCTCCCTTACTTTCCTGCAACAATACCAATACACCTTCATTACCAAGTTCCGATATTGTTGTAAAATCAGCTCTATAAGCATCTTCTAAATCATCATAATCCTCAATGAACTCACCTGAATATACGATATATCCTTGTTCAGTACCAATCGCAAGACCAAACGTTCCAGGATATGCATGGGTAATTGGGAAGAAGACAACTCTTCTTTTTCCAATGCGTTTCTTTTCATTACGCTTAACACCATGAACGCGCACACCCGTAATGTGTTCCTGTCGAATCATTTTTTGTACTTCTTTCACAGCTAGAGGCGCCGTATACACATCACAAGGAACTTGTTTTAATAAATATGGTAAAGCTCCCATAACATCATCGTGTCCATGCGTAATAAAAATACCTGCGACACGATTTTTATTTTCCACTAAATATGTAAAATCTTGAATAATAAATTCAATACCTAACGATTCTTTGTTGTCTGGAAATTTGATTCCAGCTTCAATTACGTAGATGGATTGATCCACCTCCACACAGAATAAGTTCTTTCCATCCTCATCTAAACCACCAAGGGCGAAGATACGAATTTTTTCTGTCAATGAAGGCATTTTTTCTTCTTTCATATTATCTCCTTTTAAATAGTATTATTTTTCTAAATTATATCACACAGCTACGCCATCTAAAGAGAAAGTTTTCGCATCTAAGATCTTAACTTCAACAAAATCTCCTGCTTGAAGATTTTCTCCTTTAAAGTTCACTAGTTTTTGCGTATCTGTGTATCCCGAATACACATTTTCATCTTTCTTACTAGGACCATCCACAAGTACTGTCACTGTACGACCAATATAAGCTTTGTTCTTTTCTAAAGCTAAATCATTCCATGTCTTATTTAATCTAGCCAAACGTTTTCTCTTTGTCTCCATATCAATCGAATCATGCATACGACTGGCTGGTGTACCAGGTCTTGCAGAGAAAATAAACGTAAAGGCATTATCATATTTACAATAACGAACAACATCTAATGTATGTTCAAATTGTTCATCTGTTTCATTTGGGAAACCAACAATGATATCTGTTGAAACAGCAACATTTGGAATTGTATGGATGATCTTATCATATAAAGCCAAATAAGATTCTTTTGTATAACGACGACCCATTAATTTAAGTACATCATCATCTCCAGATTGTAAAGGCAAGTGAATAAACGGCATGATATTATCATACTTTGCGATAATATCAATCATTTGTTCAGAGAAATCCCAAGGATGACTTGTTGTAAAACGAACACGAGGAATTCCAATCTTGGCAACTTCCTCTAATAAAGTCGCAAAATCTTGCTCATTATCCATATCTTTACCATATGCATTTACATTTTGACCAAGCAATGTAATTTCTTTATATCCCTCATCCTTCAATTCTTGAACTTCTTTTAAGATTTCAGACATCTTTCTAGAACGCTGTTTTCCCCGAGTATAAGGAACAATACAATATGTACAGAATTTGTCACAACCATACATAATATTGACCCAAGCCTTGAATGTTCCAAAACGATGCACCGGTAGATTTTCGTAAACTTCTCCTTCTTTCGAATAGATTTTTACGACCTTTTTACCTTCAAACATACAACTATAAAGCATACTTGGAAGTTCTTGAATATTGTGTGTTCCAAACAACAAGCGTACCTGAGGATATTTTGTAAGTAAAGTTTCAACCAAGCCTTCTTCTTGCGCCATACAACCACATACGCCAATGATCAAATCTTTATTTTCGCGATATAAACGCTTAAAGTTACCAATCTCACCTAAGACTTTCTCTTCGGCATTTTGACGAATAGCACACGTATTGATGATAATGACATCACTACCTTCAGCCGTTTCATTTGGTGTAAATCCTAGCTCATCTAAAATTCCAGCCAATGTTTCGCTATCACGTTCATTAGCTTGACAACCATATGTTGAAATAAAATATGTTTTTCCTCTTCCCATCATACGAGCTGCTTCAGGAATCGTAAAAGTATCAATACGATCAATTGTATTTGTAGTTCGTTTTTGTGCTTCTTTTAAATCGGGTAAAACCCACCCTGGTTTTTGTTTCATATATTCTCCTTTCGAAAAAAAATGCCAAGCATTAAGCTTGGCAAATCTTTTTAATTTGAATTACTGGTTGATTGCTCCAACTGGGCAAGTTCCTACGCATGAACCGCAGTCGATGCAAGTTCCTTCGTCACAAACTGATTTTCCTTCATCATCTAATGAAAGAGCTCCAACAGGACATCCTCCTACACAAGCACCACATCCGATGCAAGCATCTTTATCGATATTTACTGCCATTGTCATTTCCTCCTTGTTTAATAATTTATACTCAAATTATACTATATCCTAGAAGTGAATCAAGGCAGTTTAGTAAGTGCAGGCTTACCATAATTCATTTACCAAACTAAAAAATTGAAGTCGGGACTAAAGCCCGACATTTTTATTTTGCGTATTCCTGGGCACGTGTCTCACGAATAACATTAACTTTGATTTGACCTGGATATGTCAATTCAGATTCAATCTTATCACGAATATCACGAGCTAATTTTACACAAGTCAAGTCATCAACGTGTTCTGGATTTACAAGTACACGAATTTCACGACCCGCCTGAATCGCAAACGCATTGGCAACACCATCAAATCCATTCGCAATCTTTTCTAAGTTTTCAAGACGGTTGATGTAAGCTTGAGCACTTTCTTTACGAGCTCCAGGTCTTGCAGCACTAATTGTATCTGCCGCAATAACCAAATGGCTTGTTAAGAATTTTGGCTCTACATCCCCATGGTGAGAGTGAATCGCATTCAATACAATTTCTTTTTCACCATGCTTTTTACAGAATTTGTATCCCAATTCAACATGAGATCCATCTTGTTGCTCAATATTCAATGCCTTACCAATATCATGCAATAGACCTGCACGTTTGGCAATTCGTTGATTCAATCCAAGTTCAGCTGCCATGCATCCCGCAATATAGGCAACTTCCATAGAATGCTGTAATGCATTTTGTCCATAAGAATAACGATACTTCAATGTACCAATTAATTTTACGATTTCACGATCAATTCGACCAATACCCAATTTGAAGATAGCATCTTCTCCAGCCTTCATGATTTCTTGATCAATTTCATTCTGGTATTTCTTTACAACATCCTCAATACGTCCTGGCTGAATTCTTCCATCACGAATCAAGTGTTCTAACGCAAGTCGAGCCACTTCACGACGCACTGGATTAAAACATGTGATCGTAATTAAATCTGGTGTATCATCAATGTTCAATTCAACACCAGTAGCTTGTTCAAAACAACGAATATTACGACCTTCACGGCCAATAATACGTCCCTTCATTTCTTCACCAGGTAAAGACACAACACTGACTGTTTTTTCCTGTGTTTCTTGTTGAGACATACGCTCAATAGCTAAGGCAATGATATTTTGCGCTTTTTCATTGGCTGTTGCTTTTGCCTCATCCTCTTTATCTTTGATATATGCGATTGTTTCATGTTCCATTTTCTTCTCTACAATCGCAAACAATTCTTCTCTGGCTGCCTGGCTTGACATTTTGGCAACACTTTCTAAAACAACAACTTGTTTATCAATTTCTTCTTGTAATTTCTTTTCTTTTTCGTCTAATGATGTCAGTTTGTCAGCAACACTCTTCATCTTTTCATTAATCTGACGCTCTTTTTGATTTAACGCTTCATCACGAAAATTCAAGTTATCTTCTCTACGCAACAACTTGTTCTCTAATTCCATTGATTCTTGTTTACGTTCTTTAATTTCTTTTTCAGCTTCAACACGCAAATCATGAGCCTGTGTCTTTCCGTCTAGCACAGCTTGTTTCACGCGAGAGTCTGCTTCATTTTGAGCTTCTTTTAAAATTTGTTCTGCTTTTTGCTGATTCTTATTTAAACCTGCTTTGGAAATTCCGACCATACAGCCAGATCCAATCGCAAGACCTGCGACACCAGACAAAACGATCCATAGTACATCCATACTATTTCCTCCTTTTCGTCCTTTGTTCTAGGTAAAACCAAAAATATTATACACGAAAACAGGCATAAAGTCTATCGTGTCAAATCCTAAAATAAAAGATGTTTGTCTAGACAAACACCTTAGAAAATGGCACGAACCATAAAGAAAACTAAAACAATTATACCAAGCGCAATACGATACCATCCAAACACTTTGAAATCATGCTTTTTAATATAAGACATTAAGAAGCGAATCACAAAAATAGAAACGACAAATGCCACAATCATTCCAAACGCAAGAATAAAGAATTCCAACAAACTAAATGAGAATCCAAATTTCACTAATTTTAATAGACTCGCACCAAACATAACCGGAATCGCTAAAAAGAAAGTAAATTCAGCCGCTACAGCACGACTTACACCAATCATTAATCCACCAATGATCGTTGCTCCAGATCTTGAAGTTCCAGGTAAAACGGCTGCCACAACTTGAAATAAGCCAATAATGAGCGCATCTTTATAAGATAAGGCAGCAAGGGAATTTACACTTGGACGCATATCTTTATTACGATTTTCTACATAGATAAACGCAACACCCACTAGAATCAACATAATCGCAACCACAAATCCATTATATAAATGTGCATCGATCCAATCATCTAATAATAAACCAATAACAGCTGCTGGAATTGTAGCCACCAAAATTTTTGACCATAAGATCCAAATAGATTTAACCGGAACATATTTTCCTTCTTTATTTTTTCTAAAAGGAAATATTTTATTCCAATACAATAAAACAACCGCTAAGATTGCACCCAATTGAATCACGACAAGAAACATACTCCAGAATGATTCTGATACATTCATCGGCATAATTTCTTCCAATAAAATCATATGACCTGTTGAACTCACAGGAAGCCATTCCGTAATCCCTTCAACAATGCCATACAATATAGATTTTAAAATCTCAATCATATTATCCTCCATACTACAGAAAAAGCCAGGATTTACCTGGCTAATTTACTACTTTTCAACGATTTGTTTGCCGTTGTATTCGCCACAAGAGCACATCTTGTGAGCAAGTTTATATTCACCACAATTTGGACAACGAGTCAACGCTGGTTTCACCAATTTGTAATGTGTTCTACGTTTTGCTTTACGTGTTTTTGAATTTCTTCTCTGTTGAACTGCCATGCTTGCACCTCCTAGTCATCATCCAGTTTGAAATCATTTAATTTTTCCCATCGTGGATCAATTTTTGGCTCTTCTCTATCTTGATCCGATAAAAGCTGCCAACCATCTCCCTTTGGATATTGATCACGAGGTAAACGAGTGATACTCATTGGAGCCTCATATAATATCGCTTGGAAAATCTCTGGGTTAATATCGATTGTATCTTTTTTCACCACGATAATTTCCTGATCCTCTGCATCCTCTACAGGAACAAAAGAATACGTTTGTTGCGACTCCGTCTCAAATGGAACATCAATATCTTCATTTGTGATGGAATCTAGAACAACCATTGTTCCGTCCATACTCAAATCACTCGATACGAAATTCATTCCGTCAAACTCTAATGTACCCGTAACATGTACATCTGGAACAGACTTGACAGAAGTATGATGAAGCAGATCGTTTTCTTCAATCGCAATCCATTCATCGATCTCAATAATATGGTTATTTGCATTTAAGAAGTCTTTTCTATTAAATTTCACGATCTTCACCTCATGTCGCATTTGATATTATAATAAAAGTAATTCATAAAGTCAATATTTCCACAAGAAAAAGATTCTGTTATCATAATGAATATGAAAACATGCGGAATTATTACAGAATATAATCCTTTTCACCAAGGACATATTTATCATATCAAAAAAACGAAAGAATTAACACAATGTAATTGCTTAATTGCGATTGTGTCCAATCATTTTACCCAAAGAGGCTTACCTAGCCTTTTAAGTATGGAAGATAAGACAAGACTTGCTCTAGAAGCCGGTTGTAACCTTGTGATTGAACTTCCAGCTTGTTATGCCGCCCAAAGTGCCGATTATTTTGCTAAATATGCGATTGAATCTTTGCATGCGTTAAATATCGATCAAATTTGTTTTGGCTCAGAAACAAACAACATTGTCTTGCTAAGAGAGTATGCCAAACAAATGGAATCGACAAAAGTAGATCCATCATTAAGTATGAATCGAAATTTATATTCAAAAGACATACAGCCAAATGACATCTTAGGCATTCAATATATCAAACAATGTGACAAGTATAATATTGAACCTCTTTCCATTTCTAGAAATGACACTTTTAAAAGTGCTACACAAACACGTAAAGAATACTTTGAAGGCATTGCTCAATTTAAGGATGCCTACTTCAATCCCAATCAAACTTGGGGCACTTACTATCCATATCTAAGAAAATTCTTGATTTTAACTGACACAAATATTTTATCCACCTATTTTCTAGTCAATGAAGGTATTGAATATCGCTTAAAAGAAAATGCCAAGAAATATTTGAAGTGGGAAGATTTTCTGTTGGCATCCATTTCTAAAACATACACAAAAGCTCGAATTCAAAGAACTTGTATGTTTATTCTTCTACAAATCACAAAAGCACAGATGCAAGAAAACAATCGTTTCAATCAGGTGATCGTAACTGGATTTGATTCGATTGGGCAAGCATTTCTTAAAGACAAACAAGTCGTCACAAAATTTAAAGAGCTTCCTAAATTCCTTCAAGATATTGAACTCAAATGTCAATATTTATCTTTTGACACATTTCAAGCTAGAAAGGTGATTTATTATGATCGCTAGTTTATGCATTTTAATCCTTGCATGTATATACATTTATTTCTTCCCCTTTATCCCAAAAAGAAAGAAACACTATACATATGCATTGCTACTTGGATGTCCTGCTCATGATGATGGAACGATGTCTTCAAGTCAAATTAAAAGATGTGATTTAGCCATAAAAGCATATCAACAAAATCTTTACGACACATTAATTATTTCCGGTTCCAATGTAAAAAATGAATTTATCGAAGCCAAAGTTATGCATGCTTATATTCAAAATAAAATGGATATCCCAACCATTCTAGAAACAAACGCAAGAAATACATTTGAGAATTTCAAATTTTCAAAAGATATTATTCAAAAACAAGATGTATTGATTTTAACATCACAAACTCACGCCAAAAGAGCTTGTGCCATTGCCAGACAATTCTTTTCAGATTATGGCTGTATGTGGTTTAAAGATTTAAAACCTAAACACATCACAAGAGAAATCGTTTCTCGTATTCTTTATATTAAAATTGAATTTTTAAAAAAAATAGGAAGGTACTAAAAACACCTTCCTATTGAATTGTACGAATGACTTCATTAACACTTCGTACTTTTTTTAAGTTTGAAATTAAGTTTTGTAGATGCGCTGCATTCTTCACTGAAACCGTCAACTTAGTAGTTGCCTCTAAATTACCATCATCCACCGCAGAATCTACATGTTTTAAATAAACATTGCATTGTTGTAAAGTCGTCACAATATCACTCAACAAGTAATTTCGATCATCACTATGAATAATCAAATTCACTTCATATTGTTTTTCATCTAGACCCTCTTCCCATTGTACAGGAATTAAGCGCTTCTTTTCATTGACAATATTTGGACAATCCGCTCTATGCACCTTGACCCCTTGCCCTTTTGAAATATATCCAATAATCGAATCTCCAGGAATCGGTCTACAACAATTTGCCAAAGATACCGCAATCGTATCAACTCCAGGCACAATAACACCACAACTTGAATGTTTTGTAACGTGTGCAGGCTGCTTGTTGTAAATTTTCATAATTTCTTGATCTTCAAGCATATTCGAGCGGTTTTTAACCAAACGATCCACAATCGACTGCAACGAAACACGCTTCATGGCAATACCTACATATAGATCATCCACACTCTTAAAGGATAAGGATGTTAAAATGGATTCTAATCGTTTTTGATCCATTGATTTCGGATCTAATTTTAAACGTTTAAACTCATCTTCAAGCATCGACTGTCCTAGTTTGATACTCTCCTTACGTGATTGCTGTTCTTGTTTTTGAAGGAAAGTACGAATCTTATTACGTGCATGCCCACTCTTAACAATTTTGATCCAATCCGCACTTGGACCTACCGAATTGTTGTTTGTTAAGATATCAACAACATCTCCCGTTTTTAAAGGCGTATTTAAAGGAACAATAGCCCCGTTGACTTTAGCGCCTACTGTTTTATTTCCAACCTCCGTATGGATTCTATACGCAAAATCGATCGGACAAGAACCCGAAGGCAAGGCAATTACTTTACCTCTTGGTGTTAAACAATATACATTCGCTTCAAAAATATCTTTTTGAAGTACATTCATATATTCAAGTGGATCTTCACTTTCTTCATCGGTCATCATCGAAAAATCTCTAAACCAAGAAAGTTTATCCTCAATCTCTTTTTGTTCATACTCTGGAGTATAATTACGATTTTCTTTATACTTCCAATGCGCTGCAACACCACGCTCGGCAATCGCGTCCATTTCTTCTGTACGAATTTGAATTTCAAAAATATTACCATGCTCAGGCTCTACGATCGTTGTATGCAAAGACTGATACATATTTGCTTTTGGCATCGCAATATAATCTTTAAAGCGACCTGGAATCGGTCTATATTTAGCATGGATATAACCTAGTATTTCATAACAATGCACAACGGAATCCGTAACGATTCGAATGGCCAATAAATCCAAAATTTCTTCAAAACGCTTATTTTTAGTCACCATCTTTTTATAGATGCTATAAAAATGTTTTGATCGACCAAAAATACGATATTGAATATTATACTCCTGCATAATCGATTCAATATCTGAAATCATTTCATGAACTTGTTCGTTACGATCACTTTCACGTTGTTTTACTAAATCTTTGATTTCTTCATATTTTTTATAATCTAAATACTTAAAAGAAAGATCTTCCAACTCATTTTTGATTTCACTAATACCCAAACGATGCGCAATAGGAGCATAAACACTTAATGTTTCACGGGCAATTTTCTTTTGTTTTTCCGGACGCATATACTGCAAAGTTCGCATATTATGCAAACGGTCTGCTAGTTTAATTAAAATAACACGAATATCTTTTGCCATCGCAATAAATAATTTACGATGATTACTCGCTAAATATTCTTCTTCATCTTTAAATTTAATAGCACCAATCTTCGTAACCGCATCAACTAAAGTTGCGATTTCCTGCCCAAATAATTCCGTAATTGTATCTGTCGTTACGCCTTGGCAATCTTCTACAGTATCATGCAAAAGACCTGCCGCAATCGTTTTTGGACCACAATGCATCAACGCTAACGTATTTGCTACTTGAATAACGTGAATCACATAAGGTTCTCCGCTTTTACGAAATTGTCCCTTGTGATGTTCATAGGCAAAATCATATGCCTTTTGAATCAACTCAATATTCTCTGGGCGTTTTATATATGTTTGGACATTCTCCATACACTCTTCAAAAGTTACTTGCTTTTTCTGACTCATAATTCATGCGCCCCCTTTCTTAAAATTATACTATTTATTCCCCTTCATAATGTGTTAATGCACAAACAGGGATATCTTTAAATTTTTCTCTACCTTTTAAATCATCCAATTCAATCACAAAAGCCACACCGGTAACACTAGCCTGCATACGTTCAACCATTTTAATAATCGCTTCTACTGTACCACCTGTAGCTAACAAATCATCAATAATAACGACTTTTTGTCCTGGTAAAATGGCATCCGCATGAACACAAAGTTCATCTTGCCCATACTCTAGATCATATGTTTCACTTACGGTTTCTCTTGGAAGCTTTCCAGGCTTTCTAACAGGTACAAAGCCAACATTATTTTCTAAAGCCACTGGCACACCAAATAAAAAGCCACGTGCTTCAGGACCAATCACAACATCTGCACCAACACTTTTCACAAAGTCATTTAATTGATCCACGCAATAACGCATTGCACTCGCATTCTGCAAAATGGGTGTCACATCTCTAAAAATAATTCCTTCTTTTGGAAATCCCGGAATACTTTCTATATAATCTTTTAAATCCATACTAAACCTCTTTCTAATTGATTCCATTTTACTACTCATATACAATCTCATCAATCACAAAATTTACCTGCTTACGGCCCTGATATTGATTGATTTGAGCCGTACCTATAAAAGAATGAATCGCATTCACACTTTTTTTATACTCTGCTTCACTTTGATTAAAACGCATACACTGTAAGCCAGATTCTAATGTATATTTACGATGTTTATGATTTTGAAAATCATACAACGACTTAATTTGAGGATGAATAATTTCAAAACTAGGAAAAACAAAGCCGGGACCAAAAGGTCTAAGTACATCTAAGGATTGAATGGTTTCTAAACTCAATTCATCATCCGTTATAATTAATGTTTCCTTCTTTTTCACACTATACGTATATTCCTTGATACGCGCATGAACGAAATCTTCAAACAAATCAAACTCATTTAGATTCAATGAAAAGCCTGCTGCATTTTCATGTCCACCAAATACGACAAAATGTTTGTATGGGCCAAGAAATTCCATGCAGTTAAAGCCTTCAGGACTACGCATACTCGCCTTATATCCCTGTTCATTTTTAGCGAGAACAATACAAGGCTTATTAAATCTTGAACAAAGTGCCCCCGCCACTAAACCTATGATTCCTTCATGAAAACTTGTATCTTCAATGATATAGATATCCTCATTCGATTTACACTTTAATAAGGCTGTCTTTTGCATCTGATCCGACATTTGTTTACGAATCGTATTCATTTGTGTAATTTGCGAACCCAAAGTATAAATTGTTTCATCATCATGCGCCAAAAAATATCGGACCACATTGTTGACGTTGGCAAGATTACTCAATCTTCCAATCGCATTTAATTTAGGAACTACCTGAAAACCAATGCTTGTTTCATTTAAATCACGATCTGTAGCTAAAGAAAAAATATGTTTTTCATGTGTTTCATTGATTGATCTTAAGCCATTCTGAATCAAAGCTCGCGTTTGCCCTTTGACAACCATCATATCCGAAATACTCGCAAGACCTGCAAGCTGTAAAAGATAATCATCCTCTACACCAAGTTTTCGCATACATTCATAGGCTATTCCAGCTCCACATAAGGTTTCAAAGCATGGCTCCATTAAATCTGGATGTACAACAATATCACAATTCACTTCTTCATCCATTGTATGATGATCCGTAACAATTACATCCATACCCAATTCTTTAGAAAGTGCTAAAGCCGGCTTACTTTTAATGCCATTATCCACCGTAAGAATCAAAGAATATCCTTTCTTATGTGCCAACATCACTGTTGCTTCACTAAGCCCATACCCCTCTTTAATACGGTCCGGAATATAAAAGCCACATTCAAGGCCTAATTTTCTTAAGCCTGACACCATGATTGTTGTTGCACTGATACCATCACAATCATAGTCTCCTGCTACAATTACTTTTTCACGATTTGAAACAGCCTTTAATATTCGTTCTTTAAAGCTTTCCATACATTTCGATTCAGAAACTGGATTTAAAAGCTGTTTACTTGTCCAATACGCCCATTTCGATGAATCTGGTTCTAAAAATTCTAATACTTTTTTTGTTAATTCTGTCATTTGTTCCATGCAAATTATTATACCATATAATAAAAATGTTCACAGACTATTAATCTGTGAACAATTCTTTTTGATATGGTATTTGAAGATGTTCATACGCTTTGGGCGTTACTATTCTTCCTCTAGGCGTACGATTGATAAAACCAATCTGTAATAAATATGGCTCATATACATCTTCTAAAGTCATTGGCTCTTCTCCAATACTTGAAGCAATCGCTTCAAGTCCTACAGGCCCGCCTTTAAATCTTTCAATGATTCCTTTTAAATATTTATGGTCAACCGCATCTAAACCTAAATGGTCTACACGAAGCCTGTCTAAAGCTGTCTTTGCGATTTCACTTGAAATCACACCCTCATTATAGACTTGGGCAAAATCACGTACACGCCTGAACAAACGGTTTGCGATTCGTGGTGTACCACGCGATCTTAAAGCAATCTCCGCAACGGCATTTTTATCAATTTCTGTATTCATCACACAGCTTGTACGATAAACGATTTTTTCTAAATCTTGTAAATTATAGTACTCTAGCTGTGAAATAATTCCAAAGCGATCTCGCAAAGGCGCACTTAAATCTCCTGCACGAGTTGTGGCTCCCACAAGCGTAAAAGGTGGTAAATTAATACGAATATTGTGTACGGTTGCTGAATCTTTACCCACCACAATATCTAGACAATAATCTTCCATAGCCGGATACAATACTTCTTCTACTTGTTTTGGCAAACGATGGATCTCATCAATAAATAAAACATCTCCCGGTTCAAGTGTTGTAAGTATAGCTGCAAGATCTCCACTTTTTTCAATGGAAGGACCACTTGCCGTCTTTAAATTCCCATGCATTTCATTGGCAAGAATATAGGCTAAAGTTGTTTTTCCAAGGCCAGGAGGACCATAGAATAGAACATGATCTAAAGCTTCATTTCGAGATCTTGCCGCATGAATAAACACATTCAGATTTTCTTTTAATTCGGATTGCCCAATATATTCATTTAAACTTTGCGGACGCAACGTCTTTTCAAAGTTATCACACTCTTGTAAATTTCCATCTACTTCTCTAGGCATTTATCTTATACTCCATTTCTTTTTGCGAGTAGAATCAATGCTTGTCGCAACATTTCATCTTCTCCTAATTCTGTATTTTCAAATTCCTTCTTAATTTTTGTTAATTGATTGGTCTTATATCCTAGTGATAAAAGAGCATCCTGAACTTGAGTCCATACTGGATTCGACACAGGACTATCACTCGTTTCTAAAGATACAAACTTACCTTTTAGATCCAAAACGATTTGTCCTGCCGTTTTAGCACCAATACCAGGTAATGACTTCAATCTTTTAATATCATCATTTTCAATGGCTTCAATCATTTCTTTTCCAGAACATACCGATAACATGGTCTGGGCTGTTTTTGGACCAATTCCTTTTACGTTGATCAAACGCATAAAGACTTCATAATCTTCTTCTTTGATAAAACCAAACAATAAGATCGCATCTTCACGAACGTGTTGATATGTATAAAGAAATAATTCTTCATTCATTTTTTGACTTAACGCATTAGCCAAATACACTTCATAGCCAACGCCATGTACATCAAGTACTACACGATCATTTCGAATAATCTTTACAATTCCATTCACAAACGCAATCATTTTACACCTCAATATCAAGTTGGACTGGACAATGATCTGAACCATATATATCCGTTAAGATCTTCGCATCCACAATTTTATCTTTTAATTCCGGCGATACTAGCCAATAATCGATTCGCCATCCTGCATTCTTTTCACGCGCCTTAAAACGATAGCTCCACCACGAATATTCAACTTTTTCCGGATATAAACTACGATATGTATCCACAAAATAAGCTAATAGATTTTCTTTAAAACTATCTCTTTCTTCATCTGTAAATCCAGCATTTTTATGATTTGTCTTTGGATTTTTAATATCAATCTCTTCATTGGCCACATTAAAATCGCCACAAGCCATAACCGGTTTATCCAATGATTTTAGATAGGCACTAAAAACTTTATCCCATTCCATACGATAGTCTAATCTTTTTAGTCCATCCCCTGAATTTGGTGTATAAACAGTCACAACATAATATTCAGGATACTCAAGAGTTATCACTCTTCCTTCTGTATCATGTTCTTCCATATTCATCCCATAACGAATGGATAATGGTTCTTCTTTGCAGAAAATCATTGTTCCACTATACCCTTTCTTTTGAGCACTATTTATATATTGATAAGGATATAATTCACAATCCACTTCAATTTGATCGGGTTGTGCCTTAGTTTCTTGAATACAAAAAATGTCTGCATCCAACGCATAAAGAATTTCCACAAAATCCTTCTTTAAAACGGCACGAATCCCGTTCACATTCCACGAAATACATTTCATAAAAAAACACCTCAGAAGCATTATACCACACGAAAAGAAAAGGCTACACAATGTGTAACCTTAGTTTTCAATAAATTCAAATTCAAAGCCTAATAAACGTACTGTGTCTCCATCTTGACATCCTGCTTCTCTTAAAGCTGTGTCAATTCCAAGATAACGCATTTTGTTGGCAAATAGATAGAAGTCTTCTTCCGTATTCAATTTATTGATGTCGAATACTCTTTCAAGTCTAGGACCTGAAACATTCCATACACCATCATCTTCTTTTTCAATAAGGATGTCTTTCTTCTTCTCTTCAAATGTATACATAACACCTGTTTCACCCGTATCTTCCGTAATTGGGAATGCAGGTGTTGTCGCAAGAAGATCTGCCGCTTTTCTAAGTACTGCATCTAAACCTTCATGAATAATTGTTGTTGTTTCATAGACTGGAATATCTGGATACTTTTCTTTAAAACGACGAACATTTTCTTGGGCATTTTCCATATCCATCTTGTTGGCAACAACAATTTGAGGTCTTTCCAATAAACGAATCTGGTAAGATTTCAATTCATTATTAATAACTTCATAATCTTTTAATGGATCTCTGCCATCCTCTGCACCCATATCAATCACATGGATGATAACACGACATCTTTCAATATGGCGCAAGAATTGATGACCTAAACCTTTACCATCACTTGCTCCTTCAATAAGTCCTGGTAAATCGGCTAAAACAAAACTTCTTCCATCACCCGTTTGAACAACCCCAACATTTGGTGTAATCGTCGTAAATGGATAGTCTCCAATTTCAGGACGAGCTTTACTTACGGCATCTAGGAATGTTGATTTTCCTACACTTGGAAATCCAACCAATCCAACATCGGCAAGTACTCTTAATTCTACAACACAATCAAATTCTTCACCCAAAACACCTTGCTCTGCGTATTTAGGTGCTGTGTTGTGGCTTGATCTAAAGTGCCAGTTTCCACGACCTCCACGACCTCCATGAGCAACAACTTGGCGTTGGTGTGGTTTTGTCAAATCGGCAAGTACTTGATTATTATCACTTCTCTTTACAATGGTTCCTAATGGAACTTTAACAACTTTATGTTCCCCATTGGCTCCGTGCATTTTTTTATTTTTACCTTTTTCACCCGGAGTTGCGATAATTTTACGATGATAACGCAAATCTAATAGAGTTGTCATACCTGTATCTGCTTCAAAAATGACATCTCCTCCGTTACCTCCATCGCCTCCGAAAGGTCCACCATAGGCAACATATTTTTCGTGGCGAAAACTTACTAAACCATCTCCGCCTTTACCTGCTTTAATATGAACTTTGACTTGATCTACAAACATATATACCCTCCTTTCCATTTCATTAAAAAAGATCCCAGCAACGGGATCTTAAATTTCACACTTGTTAAGCTTGTGGATAAACAGAAACTTTCTTTTTATCTTTACCAAGACGTTCGTATTTAACAACACCGTTAACTAATGCGAACAATGTATCATCAGCACCACGTCCTACGTTAGTTCCTGGATGAATTTTTGTTCCACGTTGACGATAAATAATGCTTCCAGCGTGACAAGATTGTCCATCAGCTAATTTAGCTCCTAAACGTTTTGAGTGAGAATCACGACCGTTCTTTGTAGAACCAACTCCCTTTTTAGAAGCGAATAACTGTAAGTCTAATTTTAATAACATTTTTTACACCTCCTGTACTTGAATATTTTTAGGATAACTTTCTTCAATACTTTGAAACTGAACTAATAGCGTATTTAGTATGATTTGTAGTTCAGCACATTCTGTATTGTTTATTTTCAATTCAACATCCCCTGCATCTACATCATAAGAAATGAAACTTAAATAGCCAAGCTGTGCGATTGCGTTGATACCACCAATAATAATGGTACTGGCTGCAGAACAGACGATATCTTTTCCATACTGATCATATTCAGCATGTCCATGCATAGAGATCAATGAAATACCACTATCATCTCTAGCAATTTTAATTTTAATCATAATTAAGCTTCGATAGCTTCAATTTTTACACGAGTGTAAGGTTGACGGTGTCCTTGTTTACGACGTGTTGAAGATTTTTTAGCTTTGTATTTCACGATAGTGATTTTCTTTCCTTTGCCTTGTTTTTCAACAACACCTGTTACCTTTGCACCTTCTACGAATGGTTTACCAAATTTTCCATCAGCGTATAATACTTTGTCAAATGTAACAGTGTCTCCTTCGTTAGCTTCTAATTTTTCAACGAAGATAACAGCATCCTTTTCAACACGGATCTGTTTTCCACCAGTTTCGATAATTGCGTACATGTGTGCACCTCCTATTCATTCTATTTCACATTTAGCTTGATACTCGCCATCAAGGTGTGAATTTTCAACTTAAACCTTTTCTGGGCGGTTGCAAGTCCATACACGGAGTTTGCAACATTGATATTTTAAAGGATGTAAGGCAATACGTCAAGATAAAATTCTATTTTTTAGCTCTATGTTTTATACCGATAAACTGGAATTTATCTTACTTTGCTTCTTACCAACATATATTACCAAATGTGCTTAGGAACTCGCTAATTCTTTAGAGCTCCATTTCACACTCATAGCACTTAAATTTCTTTCCGCGGTATTCCGCATAATCTGAGTTTCCGTTTAGATGCATGCCACACTTTTCCATCACTTTTCTACTGCCTATATTTTCTTCAAAAAAGTCCGCCACGACCTTTTTAAAGCCCATCTCACGTAATTCGTTTATTACTGCATTCACTGCTTCCGTTGCAAATCCTCGCCCTTGAAAAGCTGGGTCAATGACATATCCCAATTCAATAGCTTCATCATCATAACCACTATCATTGACAAACCCAATCATATAACCGTCCAGATAAATGCCATATTCTAGATGGATTGTATCATTAATCTGACTGAATTCGATCAATTTGTCAGCTAACGCATAAAACTGTACTTCTTCACAATAATCAGGCACCATAAACGTTGCCGTAATCTTTGGATTTTGCATCATTTCTTTGAGACGCTCTCTATCTTCTTTACGATATGGCCCTAACGTCAATCTATCTGTAATGATATGTTCTTTTTTTAATATTTGCCTGCTCACCACTCTGTTTCCCCTTCTTGCTGATATACAATATTGATAATTACGCTTTTATTGTGACTAATTCTGATTTATCTTTTTCTTCTTAAATAATATTATTGTACGAAGTATACAAATCATATTTTTAGACTTAAATCACTAAGATTCCTGCCATCTCTAAAATGACACAAAGAATAAATAAAATGACAATTAATAATACGGGTGAAAAACCTTTTTTTAGTATCTTTGTACAACCAAAGAATACACATAAAGAAAGAACTCCTGGCAATACCATATCTAAATCCGACTGAATGCTTACTACATTGATTTGTACAAATCTCTGCACTAAAATTCCAACCACAAACATCCCTAACATACTTGCAGCGAGTGTTACATTCTTTAAGAATGTATCCGATAAGTCCGTAATCAACTTAGTACCTTTCTTATAACCAAGCTCTTGTGTAATCCAAAGAAAACCAAAACGAAGTACGTTCCATGCCACAAAGAAGAAAATAGGTCCTAGAACATTTTGTGATAACGCAAGCGATGCACCAACAGCAGCAAGAATTGGACGCATTGTAAACCAGAATACAGGATCTCCTACGCCTGCTAAAGGCCCCATTAAGCCAATTTTTACGTCTTGAATAGATGTATCTGAAATATCAGCACCTTTTGCCTTTTCTTCTTCCATAGCCAAAACGATACCAACAATTGGTGCAGAAACATATGGATGTGTATTATAGAATTTTAAATGACGATCTACAGCCTTATCAAAATCTTCTTTGTTTGGATATAATTCTTTCAATGCTGGAAGTAAACCATAGCACCATCCACCATTTTGCATACGCTCAAAGTTCCATGAACCTTGTAAATATTGATGGTTTAAACAAACCTTTAATCTTGTACTTTTCTTCATATAAACCACCTACTCATAATCATTTAAGATGTCCCCTAACGGATCATCACTTGTCTTATTCGATTTTTCTTTCGCATTCAACAACATATATAACCAAACTAAGCCACCACCAATAAAGCATAAAGATATTAAAGATAAGTTAGTCATACATGCAAGTCCAAATCCAATCATAAAAAATGGATATGTAAATTTAGATCCTAATACATTCGCTACAATCGCAAAGCCAACCACACAAACTACACCCGAACCAATCAATAGTCCCTTATAAATTGAAACAGGAATCATTTCCAAGATTGAACAAATCATGGATGATGGAATCAATAATAAAACGATTGTGGGAATCAAAACACGAATTCCCTGCATACAAATACCAATCCATTGATAATAAGAAACTTTCTTTGTCTCATCCATCTTATGTACAAGTTGGATTGCTAAATTACGACACACCTTTGTCAAAGATAAACCCACTAAAGATAATGGTATCGCTAGGGCAATACTAAATGCGATTACGAATCTAGCTTCAATTGCACTTTCAAGGCCATGAATCATCAGAATAGATGAAATCACACTTGCCAAACATACATCCGGAGCAACAGCAGCGCCAATATTCGCCCATCCTAAGGCAATCAATTGTAAAGATCCACCTAATAATAATCCTTCTGCTAAATGGTTTGTCACTAAACCAATTAAAGTACAGGCAACAATGGGTTGATGAAATTCAAACTCATCTAAAATGCCTTCAATACCTGCGACAAATGCCACAAGCAACACTAAAACAATCTGCATAAGTAAATTTTCTCCTTCTCTAATAATTAAACAGTTGGAGATAAACTCCTCTAAGAACCGTACGTGCAGTTTTC
>OLNK01000612.1_pt1 | contig 40251 bp, 29 predicted proteins | sample 1672791 | NCBI WGS metagenome assembly OLNK01 (sample SAMEA3136724, study PRJEB25190) | human gut metagenome | biome: human gut; feature: human-associated habitat; material: faeces | place: Austria | collected 2013 | reverse complement strand
GCAAGTGTCAGACCGTTATGCGCCTTGAGGCGCTGCCTGTATCATAGGGCTTTGCCCGCATCTGAAATACCCCCGGCTTCGCCGGGGGATATTTATTCGATAAAACTATCTGTCGAATCAATAAGCGGCGCCGGGAAATTTGCCGATGCCGCGCTCCTCCATTCATTTCATTCGATAAGTTGAAAGCTGGATGAATGGAGGATGACGATCAATGTATAATTACCGCAGTGCTGAAAAAGATTGGTTGAAATGGAAAGAGGCTGAAGAAAAAGAATTGCGGGAACAGGGTGCAGACGAAGCTTTGATTCAGAGACTGCATGAATATGATTGGAAAGTATTTAAGCAGGAACGCAAATTTTTGAGAAGGAAGGTGAGCTTCGATGAATGTGTAAATGAAAAAATTGAAAATTCATCTGAACTAAGGATGACAGACGTACAAGCAATGATGAATAACATCAGCAGCAAGGAACTGTTAAATGGGCTTTCCTGTCTGGATGAAAGTTCCCTCCAAATTGTTTTCTGTCGAATTTCAGGATATAGAAATGCAGAAATCGCAAAATTATTGGGCCTTTCTGTTAGTAATGTAGAAACAAAATGGTGGAGGGCGAAAAATTTTTTAAAAAATTTTCTGGACAAATGTGAGAAAAGGGGCGATTTCGGGGCCTATATAGTGAAGGACAAAATTCCTTCCCCTGATAATTCGGACCTGGAAAATTGAATAGCCAATAGCTTGAATTACATAATCTTGTTTTGCTGCAACACAATGGTGACAGCAAGCGGGACAGCGATACGCCAAGATGCCGTGGAAGGCTGAGCGGTTCACATCGCGTGTCATACGGGCCGTGGTGGCCCGGTACGCCATGAAAAAAACAAGAATAATGATACTCCCGTCTTGAACGCGTCACGGCATTGGGCGGCCTCACTGAAAGTGGGGAGGGACTTTCCTGTGGTGACTGCCTAACCAGCAGTACGAGCAAGCTATTGCCCTTGCGCCGGGAAGTGGTGTCAAATAGGCGCATTGAAATATAAGGCGGCAAATTTCAGTTAGAATGCATAAATACGTACTCGAACACTGAGGTTTGCCGCCGCTTTTATTATTAAGAGTATATTTGTCAGGACGGAAAGCTAAAAGTGGAAGCGAGGTTTTGAATGTGCTTGAACAGTATCCTGACATCCTTACAACGGACCATCTAATTGAAATTTTAAAGGTGAAAAGTAAAAAAACTGCGATTAAATGGTTGAAAGAAAATTCGGTTTTCTATTTTCGTGTAGGTCATGGTTATAAGATCCCCAAGAGTGGCTTGCAAGTTTTTTTTCGGCGTCCTCTTGTCAAGAGTGCGGATACGCTGAAAGACAGCCTGGCGATTTATAAAAAGATAGCGTAAATTGCAGTTGTCGGCACAGTTTCGAAGGCTAAAGGAGGATGAGGCGTGAAAAAAGAATTGGTTTCGGGCCATTTACAAGTGAAAGGCGGAAAATATTATGTTGTTTTGTATCTACCGCAGTCTAATGGGAAGAAGAAGGCCAAATGGATTTCGACGCACTTGGATGAGCGAGGAAACAAAACACGGGCGGAGGAAATGTTGCGGGAGTTACGTCAAAAATACGCAAGAGGAGAGTTTTTACCGCAGGGAAAACAGGTGGCGGGACAAGAGGGGTTGCAGCCTTTGTCTCCGGATATGTTGTTTTCTGATTACCTCTTTCGTTGGGTAGAAAGTACACGCTTAAAGGTCGATTTGAACACATATGGAGAGTATCGCAAGGTCATTCATAATCGGGTAGCACCATATTTTCAAGAAAATGGAATATTGCTTTCCTCTATGTCGGCATTCGATTTGCAGGATTTTTATGCGTGGTATATGTCCGAACGAAAGGTTAAAGCTGCAACAATTCGCAGGATGCATGCAAACATTAGAAAAGCATTAAAAGATGCGGTTAAGCTGAAATTAATTGCATCGAACGTAGCGGCAGATGTAGAACTTCCAAGGAGTGAGAATTTCGTGGCCAATTATTACAATGGTGAAGAATTGAGAGAATTGTTGAATAAAGTGCAGGGGAGCGAGATAGAATTTCCTGTGATGATTGCTGCTTTTTATGGATTGCGGCGAAGTGAGATTGTGGGACTTAAATGGGGTGCAATCAACTTTGAAGAAAAAATTATCACGGTTAGCCATACTGTTTTAGAGGCACATATTGATGGGAGACATGTTCTTGTGAAGCAGGACAGGACAAAAACAAAATCCAGTTTTCGTTCACTACCGCTCGTACCGGAAATAGAACAGATGCTGCGCAGAAAACGGGAACAGCAGCGTATCCAGCAGAGGCTCTGCGGAGCGGAGTACGCCGAAGAAGGTAAGGAATATATTTTTGTGGATGCGATGGGGAATTTGCTCAAACCGGAATTCATTACACGGCATTTTTCTGCATTACTAAAAAAAGAGGGTATGAAGAAAATTCGTTTTCATGATCTCCGCCATAGCTGTGCCAGTTTGCTTTTAAAAAATGGCATAGGAATGAAAGAAATACAACTATGGTTGGGGCATTCAAACTTTAACACAACGGCAAATACGTATTCACACCTTGATTATTCCAGCAAATTGCACTCGGCAATGACGATGGAAAAATGCTTGAATTATACGCGTGCGGCGAATGCATGAGAAGAAAAAATAGAAGAAAAAAGAGGGTGGAACGCAAACAGATTAAAAAAACAAAAAGTCTTGATCTGCGAAAAACCGCATAAAATCAAGACTTTTTGCTTGGTGGGAGAGGATGGATTCGAACCATCGAAGCGAAGACGCAACAGATTTACAGTCTGCCCCCATTGGCCACTCGGGAACTCTCCCATATTCAATAAATGGAGCTGGTGGACGGATTCGAACCCCCGACCTGCTGATTACAAATCAGCTGCTCTACCAGCTGAGCTACACCAGCGTGGAAATCGGCTTGCCAGCTTCATATCCTTTATATGCGCCCAAAAGAAGAATCATGGCGCTTAAATATAATATCAATTCCTCCGGCCTTTGTCAAGCCCCTTTTTTACCGGACGGAGAAAACTTTTACGGGAGCGCGGTACGCGCCTTTCCTCTTGCTTTTTTTGCCGCGCGGCTCTAAGATAAAAGAGGAAGAAAAGCGCCGCGCAGATGCGGCACGGCACACAACTGAACAGAGAAAGTGAGAGAACAGGAATGGAACCCTCTAAAGTATATTTTACAGACATGCGTGCGCTGCCGGGCACGAACCTGCAGCAGAAACTCAAGCGGCTGATCCTCAAAGCGGGCATCGGACAGATCGATTTTAAGGATAAATATGCCGCTATCAAAATCCATTTCGGCGAACCGGGTAACCTTTCTTACCTGCGGCCCAATTTTGCAAAGACCGTTGCGGACGCCGTGAAAGAGCTGGGCGGCCGCCCGTTTCTGACAGACTGCAACACGCTGTATGTGGGGCGCCGCAAAAATGCGCTGGACCATATCGAAGCGGCTTATGAAAACGGGTTTTCGCCATTTTCCACCGGCTGCCAGATCATTATTGCAGACGGCCTGAAGGGGACGGATGAGGTGGACGTGCCCGTGCGCGGCGGCGAATACATCCGGGAGGCCCATATCGGCCGCGCCGTGATGGATGCGGATATATTCATTTCGCTGTCCCACTTCAAAGGGCACGAGAGCACGGGCTTCGGCGGCGCCATCAAGAATATCGGCATGGGCTGCGGTTCGCGCGCAGGAAAGATGGACATGCATTGCGCGGGTAAGCCGGACGTGGACAAAAGCGTTTGCCGGGGCTGCGGCGTGTGCATGAAAAACTGCGCGCACGGAGCCATTGCTTTTGATGAAAACCGCAAAGCGGGCATCGACCACGGCAAATGTGTGGGCTGCGGCCGCTGCGTCGGTGCATGCAATTTTGACGCCGTATACAACGGCAACGATTCCGCCAACGACGAGCTGAACTGCAAGATGGCCGAGTACGCCAAGGCTGTGGTGGACGGCCGCCCGGCTTTCCATATCAATATCGTCAACCAGGTTTCGCCTTACTGCGACTGCCACGGTGAAAATGACACGGCTATCATTCCGGACGTGGGGATGTTCGCCAGCTTTGACCCTGTGGCGCTGGACGTAGCGTGCGCGGACGCGTGCAACCGCATGCCCGTGATGCCCGGAAGCCTGCTGGACGAAAACCTGCGCGCCTGCGGCGCCCGTGACCATCACGACCATTTTACGAATGTTTCTCCCAATACAGATTGGCGCTCGTGTATGGAGCATGGGGAAAAAATCGGTTTGGGCACACGCAGCTATGAACTGATTACAGTCAAATGAAGAAGCTTTTGAGCGGCGGGGATACCCGCCGCTTTTTTATGCAGAGCTTCTTTCTGCACTTTGTACAGAAAACAGTTTGAATTAGCATGAAAATGTCAGTTTTTATTTAAAATGTACAACAAATATCCATTTTTAAGGATAAAAATATATTTTTCATTTTTTGAGTTTATAATCTAATAATGAAAATTTTTACCTTATTATAGAAAAATATGGAAATTTATTTGTTTTATAATTATGAAAAAAAGATATCAAAACAAATGATTTTGTTGACTTTTTACAATTACGATGATAATATCAAACCGTTGCAGGAAGCAGCATAGCTTCCGCTTCTTCACATTTTGCTGCATGGATAATCCATGCGGAGCGGCCTTGCGCAGATGCGCGGGCCCTGCTGCCTGCGGCGGCGGGAGGCCCGGCGGCGCACATGCCGCATTGCAGGAGGCTCCGGCGGCGTGTGGGGAAAATGCAAATGAAAAGGAGAGAAACGTATGAAAAAAGTACTAGCGATCCTTCTGGCGGCGTGCCTGGCACTTTCTCTGGCGGCATGCGGCGGCAGCGGTTCTTCCGCGCCTGTTTCCACAGCGCCGGATACCTCTGGCTCCGCGCCGGCTTCCGCGCCTGCGGCGGCCGACGGCTCCATCGCCGTTTTCTATTACACGTACAGCGACACATATATTTCCACGGTCCGCACCGCGTTGGACGCGGAGTTGGATAAGCTGGGCGTTGAGTACCAGGACTATGATTCCAACTCTCAGCAGAATACCCAGACCGAGCAGGTTGATACTGCCATCACGAAAGGCGCTACCTGCCTGATTGTGAACATCGTCGAGACAGGCTCCGACGACGCGGCGCAGGGTATCGTGGACAAGGCGAAGGCAGCGGACATCCCCGTGATCTTCTTCAACCGCGAAGTGTCCGACGCCGTGGTGAACAGCTATGAAAAATGTGCGTTCATCGGCACTGACGCGGCCGAGGCCGGCCACATGCAGGGCCAGATGATCGCTGATTATCTGCTGGCGAATTATGACGACGTGGACCTGAACGGTGACGGCACCATCTCCTATGTCATGTTTAAGGGCCAGAACGCCAACCCCGAGGCCGAATACCGCACCCAGTACGCCGTCGAGGACTGCGACGCTGCGCTGGAGGCCGCCGGCAAGCCGGCGCTGACGTTCTATGACGCCAACAACGCCGACAAGTTCCTGGTGGACCGTAACGGCACATGGTCCGCGCAGGCTTCCAACGAGTATATGACGACGATTCTGTCCGAGTACACCGAGGCCAATAACAACATGGTCGAGCTGGTCATCTGCAACAACGACGGCATGGCCGAGGGCGCTATCACAGCGCTCAAGACCGCCGGCTACAACGCCAGCGCGGACAAGGCCATCCCTGTGTTCGGTGTTGACGCCACCGATGCAGCCAAAGAGCTGATCGCCGCCGGCAGCATGGTCGGCAGCATCAAGCAGGACGCCGAAGGCATGGCGGCGGCCATTGCGCTGCTTGCCAAGAACGCCACCAGCGGCGCGGCCCTGATGGACGGCACCGACAGCTACAATGTGGATGATGCCAGTGCCAAGATCCGCATCCCGTACGCCGTTTACACCGGCTGATAGACCCGATCAAGCAAACAGCAGGAAGATAGCTGCCTCTACGGGCGGCTATCTTCCTGCTTGAATCTGAGATTTTACGCGGAGGAGAGGCCGAATGGAGAACAACAACAGCGTTCTGCTCGAAATGAAAAATATCTGCAAGTCCTTCCCCGGCGTCAAGGCGCTCGACAATGTTTCGCTGACGGTAAAGCGCGGCACGGTGCATGCACTGATGGGGGAAAACGGGGCGGGCAAGTCCACCCTGATGAAGTGCCTGTTCGGCATTTACAGCAAGGACAGCGGGCAGATCCTGCTGAATGGGAAGGAAGTCAGCTTCAAAACCTCGAAAGAGGCGCTGGAACACGGCGTCGCCATGGTGCATCAGGAGTTGAACCAGGCACTCAAGCGCAATGTTATGGACAATATCTGGCTCGGCCGCTATCCCACGGTGGGGCCCTTCACGTCCGAAAAAAAGATGCTCGCTGATACGGCGGCGATTTTTGATGATTTGGGCATCCATGTGGACCCGCGCACCATTATGAGCACGATGCCCGTGGCCCAGCGCCAGATGGTGGAGATTGCCAAAGCTGTCTCGTACCATTCCGACGTCATCGTGTTCGACGAGCCCACCTCCTCGCTTACTGAGGAGGAAGTGGAGCACCTGTTCCGCATCATCAATATGCTGCGGGACCGCGGCTGCGGCATCATTTATATTTCCCACAAGATGGAGGAGATCCTGCGTATCTCCGACGAAGTGACCGTCATGCGCGATGGCGCGTGGGTCGCCACAGAGCCGGCGGCGGAAATGACGATGGAGCGCATCATCAAGCTGATGGTGGGCCGTGAGCTGACAAACCGCTTCCCGCCCAAGGACAACGAGATCGGCGGCGTGCTGCTGGAGGTGGAGGGCCTGACGGCCATGTATTCCAAGCTGCGCGATGTTTCCTTCAATGTACATAAGGGCGAGATCGTCGGCCTCGCCGGCTTGGACGGCTCCGGCCGCACCGAGGTGCTGGAAAATATTTTCGGCGTGGCTACCCGCAAAAGCGGAGTCATCCGCCTGCACGGCAAAGAGGTGAAGAACCGCCGTGCCCGCGACGCGATCAAAAACAAGTTCGCGCTGCTCACCGAGGAGCGGCGCGCCACGGGCATCTTTGGCATTTTGGACATTCAGGAGAATACCACCATCTCCAGCTTGAAGAAATATAAGGTAAAGGGCCTGTACCTCAGCAGAAAGAAGATGGAGGAGAGTACGGAGTGGTCCATTCGGGCCATGCGCATCAAAACGCCGTCTCAGGATACGAAGATCCGTTCGCTTTCGGGCGGCAACCAGCAGAAAGTCATCCTGGGCCGGTGGCTTCTGACAGACCCCGAGGTGCTGCTGCTGGACGAGCCCACCCGGGGCATTGACGTAGGTGCAAAGTACGAGATCTATCAGCTCATCATCAACCTCGCCAAAGAGGGCAAGGCCGTTATCATGGTGTCCTCGGAAATGCCGGAGCTTCTGGGCGTGTGCGACCGCATCCTTGTAATGTCCGGCGGGCGGCTCGCCGGAGAAGTGGATGCAAAGGCCACGACGCAGGAAGAGATCATGACGCTTGCCGCCAAATACGCATAAGGAGGAATCACTGTGGGAACGAATGCCAAACTGACCATCAAGCAGCGCTTGGAAAACTTCAAAGCCATGGAAAAGGAGGATAAGCGGCGCTGGTGGGGCGAGTTTTTCATTGATAATTCGCTCTATATCTTCCTTATTGCGGCCATCATCGGCATTGCCGTCTATAACCCGAACTTCGTGTCGATGAAATCCATCATCAACATCGTTTCGCTCTCGGCCGCGAATCTGCCCATTGCGCTGGGCATCGCGGGCGCGATCATTCTGACAGGCACCGACCTTTCGGCCGGGCGCGTTGTGGGCCTGACGGCTTGCGTGGCGGCTTCGCTGCTGCAGATGGCGGAGTACCCCAATAAGATGTTCCCGGGCATCGGCACTGTCCCCGTGCCCATCGTCATCTTGGCAGTCATTGCCATCGGCGCGCTGGTGGGCGCTGTCAACGGCTTTTGTACGGCCAAGTTCAATCTGCACCCGTTCATTGTCACGCTGGCCACCCAGCTCATCGTGTACGGCACGCTACTCATTTACCTGATGCAGGGCAACAACAATGGGCAGTCTATCTCCGGCTTGGATAAAAGTTATACCAATCTCATCACCGGGAGCATCCTTTCGGTGCCGGACGGCAAGGGCAATATGGTCCCCATCCCCAACTTTGTGTGGTATGCCATCGTGATCACCGTCGTGATGTGGTTCGTCTGGAACAAGACGACTTTCGGCAAGAACATGTTCGCCGTAGGCTCCAATCCCGAGGCTGCGAACGTCTCCGGCGTGAACGTCGCCGCCACCACCATTCTGGTTTTCACGCTGGCGGGCGTGATGTACGGCTTCACCGGCTTCATCGAGGGCGCGCGCATCGGCGCGAATACGGCAAACACCGGCTTGAACTATGAGCTGGACGCCATCGCGGCCTGCGTCATCGGCGGCGTCTCGTTCGTCGGCGGCATCGGCAAGATCCGCGGCGTCATCATCGGCGTGGTGCTGCTGCGCATTATCTTCGTGGGCCTCACGTTTATGAGTGTCTCGTCCAATCTGCAGTACATCATCAAGGGCCTGATCATCCTTGTGGCCTGCGCCATCGATATGCGCAAGTATCTGGTACGCAAGTGACCGGAGGGCGCCATGGAAGAAGAACACCGCTCGGAAGGCGCGCTCCGGGACACTGCGCCCGAGCCGCGGTACCGCGGCTCGAACAATATGTACCGCGGCGTGACGATATCCGTGAAGGCGCTGACCGGGGCGATTTTGGCCGGTCTGGCCGCGCTTGCGCTCGCCATCGTGTTTCTTGCGGGCAGCGGCGGATTCACCGTTACGTTTGAAACCGACGGCGGTTCCCAGGTGCCCGCGCAGACCTGCCGCTACGGCGAGTTGGTCCGGCGTCCCGAGGACCCCGTGAAAGAGGGATATGTCTTTGACGGCTGGTATTGGGATGTGGAACGTGAGCACAGACCCTGGGATTTTGCGCAGGATACGGTGGAGGACAGCATGTACCTCTACGCGCGCTGGCAGCCCGTGCCGTAAATGCGGCGCCGCGCCGAATCAAAGCTTAAAGGGCCCTGTACGGTTTTCCGTACAGGGCCGCCGTGTTTTTCCGTCCTTATGCTTTCCTTAGAATTGCGCGTTAGGATACAGCTGCGGAAGCAAAAAGGAGTGGAGAAAACATGAAAAAACAAAATGGAATACGCGCCGTCCTGTGGACGGTCCTCATGCTGGCGGCCGTTCTGACGGGCTGCTGTGCCGATGGAGAGGACGCCTGCACGCTGGACCCGGCGAACCCGGCACGCTTTACCTGCGGCGGGGTGGAATATATTACGCTGCGGGAGGCTGTACCGCGTGATGCAGTGGGGCGCAAGCTGGGCGATATCCAGACACTGGCGGCGGTGGACGGGGAAGGGCGCGTCGTGGATACCTGCGGTGTGACGCTTTCCTTCTCTGCTTTGGCCCGGCTGGAGGAAAGGCTGCCGGAGGGCGGGCACACCGTGCAGGTGCTGAACGTATGGGCGCTGCCCGGCACGACGGACGGCGCTGTGGCCGTGATGGTGGACGGCACATTCCGCCGCGCGGTACCCGCGGATGTACTGCCGCCGGAAGCGGAGGTCCTCAGCTTTGCACGGCAGGCCGGGGGATACGGGGAGGCCTTTGCGGTGATGCCGGAGGACTGCCGCAGGCTCACTTGCGGAGAGACAGTCTACCTTGTCACAGATACACCCGTTGCGCCGGAGGCGCAGGGCGCATATCTGGGCGTGCTTGCCCGCTCCTGCGTGTTCGATGCGGATACCGGGCGGGAACTGACGCGCGCGGAGCTGGAGCATATCGAACCGGTGCCGGGGCCGCTTTCCGCCCAGCGGCGGGAGAGCCGCGTGTACGGCGCGGTGTACGCGCTGGAGGGAACGGACAGCGGATCGGCTGTGGCGGTAGAGGTGGACGGCGCATTGCTGCGGGCCGAAGCGGAGCGGCGCGTGCCGGGCGCGTCCTGACGCTGCCATCCGGGCGGCCCTTTGCCGCATCCCTGCCGGAGGGCTGGCGCAAAAAAAGGCGCTCTCAACAGCCGGAATGGCTGCGGAGCGCCTTTTTGGTTTTTCCGTGGGCCTATTTCCGTACAGGCGCAGGCCCGGTGCTCTCCCGGACGATCAGCTGCGGACGCAGCAGCACCTTGCTTACGGCAACACCGTTCATCAGACTGTCCAGCAGGCTGAACGCACTTTTGCCCAGCGCCAGCCTGTCCTGCCGGATGGTGGTAAGGGGCGGTTCGCAGCCGGCGGCCAGCGGAAGGTCGTCGTAGCCCATCACGCTCACGTCCCCGGGCACGCGCAGGCCCAGACGCCGCAGCTCGGCCAGCACCCCCCGGGCGATGCCGTCGCTGGCGCACAGGATGGCTGTCGCGCCCTGTGCAAGAAAATGCGGCACGTATTCGCGCGCACAGTTTTGTTCATAATACCCATAGGCCATCATCCGTTCGTCGGCGGAAAGCCCGCACAGCCAGGTGGCGTGCAGGAAAGCCAGCCGCCTTTCCTCAGACACCATTGAATCCCGCGTGCCGTTCAAAAAGGCGATTTTCCGGTGTCCCAATCCGGCCAGATGCCGCACGCCGAGCTCCACGCCCTCCCAACTGTCGGTGCCCACATATCCGACGCTGGCGTTGGGAACGCAGTTGTCCAGCAGCACTGTGGGCGTGCCAGTGCCGGCCAGCGCACGCATGTATGCATCCTGCGGCGTCAGGCCGAGAATGAAGGCGCCGCCGTATCCGCCCTCCAGCAGCAGGCTGCCGTATTTGGTGCGCGCCTGCGCCTCGGGCGTGGTGGGCAGCACATCCACGGCCCATCCCCGTGCCGCGGCCGCCAGCCGGAACCCGGCCACGATCTCGTACCCGAACTGGCCGATGTTGGCGTATTCCATATTTTCCACCAGCACACACACCTTGGGCTGTGCCTGCCTGCGGGCACGCTTGGCCGCATAGCCCATTTCCACCGCCGTGTCCAGCACAAGCTGGCGGGTCTCTGCGCTCACGTCCGGCGCGCCGTTCAATCCTTTTGAAACCGTGCTCACCGCGATTCCCAGCCGTTGGGCAATGTCCCGGATCGTCACCAAGCGCTGCGCCTCCCTTCGTTGTCCGATATCCTGTTTAGTATAACCCGCACCGCCGCTCTTTGCAATGGGAGAGAAAGAATATTTTATTGAAATATCACAAAATACGCCTTGACGAAATCCGTATCCAATGCTAACATGGTGGTGTTCTACGAAAATTTGCGAAAATAAATTGCTTTTATCCCGCGGCGGCGGTTCAGGAAAGGAGTTTTTCCATGAAAAGAGATATTCAGATACTGACGGGGCAGGTGCTTGCGGCCGACTGCCGGAAAACCATTGCCCAGGCTACGCCCCGTGAGCTGTACAACGCGGTGTCCAAAGCAGCGCTGGACCTCGCTGCGGACGCATGGAAGCGCGCGCCGGGCAAGCGCGTGGCGTACCTTTCGGCGGAGTTTCTTGTGGGACGCCTCGTTTACGCCAATCTGCTGAACATGGGCCGCCTGGGCGAGGTGCAGCAGATGCTGCTGGACGCGGGTGTGGATGCGAACGTGTTTGAAGAGATCGAGGACGCGGCGCTGGGCAACGGCGGCCTGGGCCGCCTGGCCGCGTGCTTTTTGGATTCCGCCGCCACGCAGGGCGTGCCGCTGGACGGCTACGGCATCCGGTACCAGTACGGCCTGTTCAGGCAGTATTTTGAGGATGGCTTCCAGAAAGAGACCGCCGATGACTGGCAGCGCTTTGGAGATCCATGGAGCGTTCGCCGGGAGGAGGATGCCGTCACTGTGCAGTTCGGCGGGCAGGCCGTGCGCGCCGTGCCTTACGACACGCCTGTCATCGGCTACGGAATGAAAACCGTCAATACACTGCGTCTGTGGCAGGCCGAGCCGTTCCAGGCATTCGATTTCAATTTGTTCAACGCCCAGAAATATGCCGCCGCCGTGCGCGAGCGGGACGCCGCCGAAGATATCAGCCGTGTGCTGTACCCCAACGACGACACCGACGCAGGCAAGCGCCTGCGCCTCAAGCAGCAGTATTTCTTCTCCAGCGCGTCGCTGCAGGACATGGTGCGTGCTTACCGCGCGGCCCATGGCGGGGATTTCACCCATTTTGCCGACGCATACGCGGTACAGCTCAACGATACCCACCCCACAGTGGCCATTCCCGAGCTGCTGCGCCTGTTGGTGGAAGAGGCGGGCATGCGTTTTGCCGACGCAGTACAAGTGGCCCACGATACCTTTGCCTACACCAACCACACCATTATGCCCGAGGCGCTGGAAAAATGGGATCAGAAGCTGTTCCGCGGCGTGCTGCCCCGGGTGTATCCGTATGTGAAAAAGCTGGACGCGCTGCTGCGCCGCACGCTGGAGCAGAGGGGCGTGCCCATGGGCGAGGTGTCCCGCTATGCCATCCTGGAGGACGGCATGGTGCATATGGCGCGTATGGCCATCTTTGCCACCCACTCCACCAACGGTGTGGCGCGCCTGCACACTGAGATATTGAAGGACACCGCTCTGCACGAATGGTACGAGCTGTATCCCGAGCGGTTCAACAACAAGACCAACGGCGTTACCCAACGGCGCTGGCTGGCGCTGGCAAACCCGGAACTGGCGGCGCTGCTGCACGACGCTGTGGGCGACGGCTGGCTGACAGACCTCTCCCAGCTCAAGCGGCTGGAGCCCTGCGCGGACGACCCTGCGTTTCTGGCGCGTTTCATGGACGTCAAGCGGGAGAAAAAACGGCAGCTCGCGGCGTATGTGGAAAAGCACGAGGGCGTGCGGCTTCACGCAGACTTCCTGCTGGATGTGCAGGTAAAGCGCCTGCATGAGTATAAGCGCCAGCTTCTGAACGCTTTTTCCATTCTGGACACATACTACGGCCTGAAGGAGGGGCGCATCTCCCGCGCGGATTTCGCGCCCACCGTCTACCTGTTCGGAGCAAAAGCCGCGCCGGGCTATGTGCGGGCCAAGGGCATCATCAAGTATATCAACGAGCTGGCGGAACTGGTGAACGGCGATGCGGACGTGAACGGCCTGATGCAGGTGGTGTTTGTCCAGAACTACAACGTCAGCTATGCGGAAAAGATCATCCCGGCGGCGGATGTGTCCGAACAGATCTCCACGGCCGGCACGGAGGCGTCCGGCACCAGCAACATGAAGTTCATGCTGAACGGCGCGGTGACGCTGGGCACACTGGATGGCGCAAACATCGAGATTGCAGAGCAGGCCGGCGCGGAGAACGAATATATCTTCGGCGCCCGCGCCGATGAGATCGCGCGTCTGCAGGAGGACGGCTACGACCCGAACGCCGTCCTCGCGGCGGAGCCGCGCGCAAAGCGCGTGGTGGAAAGCCTGGTGGACGGCACATTTTCCGACGGCGGCACAGGTATGTTCCGCGAACTGTATGCCTCCCTCACCGAAGGCGCAAGCTGGCACAAGCCCGACCACTATTTCCTGATGCGGGATTTTATCGAGTACTGCGACGCGCGCCTGGCTGTCAACCGGGACTATCGCGACGCGCGGGCTTTCGCGGCAAAGTGTGTGCGCAATGTGGCAAACGCGGGCGTGTTTTCGTCCGACCGTACGATTCTGGAATATGCGCGGGACATCTGGCACGTGTAAACGCATGGGATAAAGCAAAACGGCATGGAGCAAAAGTTCCATGCCGTTTTTTTATGCCTTCAGCATCCGCCAGAGCGTGGTGCGGCTGATGCCGAGGCTCTGCGCCGCACGGCTTTGGTTGTCGCCGCTTTTTTCCAGTACCATTCGGACGATCTCCCGCTCGATGAGGGCCAGCGGCTGGGAGAGGTCGAGAGAGGCGGCGGGGGAGGCCGCCGTATCCGCGTCGGCGGGCGCAAGGGAAAGCTCCGCCTGCAGGGCGGCCTGAACGTCCGACAGCCGGATTTGTGCATCCGTGCACAGTTCCGTCAGCCGTTCCATCACGCGGTGGAACTGCAGATAGTTCTGCGTCCACGGATACTGGCGCAGCAGCGTAAGCGCATCCGCGTCGATGCCGCGCCACTGCCTGCCGGTGTCTATCGTATGGCGGTCCAGATACAGGCTGAACGCGGTTTCCACCTGCGCGGGTTGGGCGTGCAGGGAGGAAAGGCAGAGGGGAAAGCAAGACAGGCGGTTGATGAATTCCATTGCCGCTCCGCTGATGCGCCCGTCACCGGCTTCCACACACGAAAAAATCAGCTGGTTGTGCTTCGCGGTCTGTCCCTCCAGCAGAAAGGCCAGAAGCTGGCGCCACTGCGTATCGTCCAACGCGTTCAGGTTTTGGAAATACAGCGTGTTTTCCGTATCGCAAAGCGGAGAGCTGTGGTGTCCCAGCAGATAATTCCAGGTTTTACGGCTCAGCAGGTTACAGTCGATCTGAATAAAAGGGTGGCTGCGACGCGCGCTGCGCAGGTAGATTGTGCGCGCCAGATATTCCTTCCCTGTTCCGGCGGCGCCGAACAGAAACACCGGTGCGCGTCCTGCCGCCGCCTGCAGGATGCTTTGATGATATTGGGCGGTGAGGCCGGTGATGTTATAGATACCGGCGGAGCACGCCTCCTCCAATTGGCTGCAGTTATAGTAGCTGATGCCGTATTTGTCCCCGGCGACAGGGGGTGTGGAAGCGAGAAAATAAAAGGCGGTATAGGCCTCTCCGTCGGAGGGAAGCTGCATCGCTTCAATGTTGTACAGCAGCCCGCGGAACTGCTGCATGACCTTGATGCGTCCCGCGGCGGCCACGCTCTCGATTTTTTCGCGCAGCATGTCCAGCAGCTCTGCGGAGGCGTCCTCCAGCGTGGAAAAAACCAGCTTGCCCGCACGGGTGAATACTACGGTCTGGCTGGTGCGTTTGTGCAGGAGCTGGCGCAGGAACTGGTTTTCGCTGCGCAGCTGGCGGTTGGCGCTGCAGAAAAAAACAGCCTGGTCGAACGCGGCGCGGATGCTTTCGGCGCTGGAGGTGATAAGGAAAGCGTTGACGTCCATCTCCTTGGCGGCGGTGTAGGTGACCATATCGCACAGGACCGAGGCATATTCCTCCCGCCGCAGGTATTGCAGCGTGGTAACGGCCTGGCTGGAGGATTGTATGGTAAATACGTCCAGCTGGTATGGCAGCAGCGTCCGCAGGATGCCCATATCCTGTGTGATGTTGGAATATCCCACAATGGCCACTCGCCCCTCGTGAATGTTGGCGCGCTGAAGCGTGCACAGGACATCGTACACGGTGGTGCCGATCTCGATGACCGGCAGCGAAACGGATTGTTTCAGCAGTCTGGCCGTGCCGCCCCGGGAGATGATCACATCAAAATTTGCGTGGAAGCCTTTCTGCGCGAGCTCCAGCCCTTTGGCCAGATCGCCCACGCTGATGGTCAGCTCCAGGCCGTCGTATTCTTTCGCGGTCTCTGTTAAAAGCGGCACCATCCCGGGATAGGGCGAGATCGCCAGTACTTTGATGGATGGCATTTTCTTTCATCTCTCTTTTGTTTAAAAATGAAACACATTTTTGCTTTATTATAGCGAATTCACAAAGAAAACACAACAAATTTTCTTAAGTGTTTCATAATGAAACGATTTGCGAAGGGATTCTGCATATCAGCATAAAAAATACGCCTGTATAATGAAAATGACGAAAGGTCCGCCGGACAGGGATAAGAGGAGAGCCTATGATACATTTATTTGTAATTGCGGATGATTTTACAGGCGCGCTGGATACAGGCGTACAGTTTGCCTCCTATGGAGCGGCCACGAAGGTCGTTGTGGGGACAGGCCTGCAGGCACTGGAGGCAGACGCGCAAACACAGGTGCTCGTGGTGGATGCCGAGACACGCCACCTTCCGGCGGCGCAGGCATATGATACGGTCTACCGCCTGGTGCGCTGGGCAAAGGAAAAAAAGATCGGATGCATCTATAAAAAGACAGATTCCGCGCTGCGCGGGAATATCGGGGCAGAGCTTTCCGCCGCGCTGGCAGCGGATGGAGGCGAAAGGCTCCATTTCGTGCCCGCCTTCCCGAATCTGGACCGCGTCACCCGCGGCGGCGTACACTACATCGGCGGCGTGCCCGTTGCCCAAAGTGTGTTTGGAAAGGACCCCTTTGAGCCGGTGACGCATTCCCGTGTGGAGGATATTCTGCATGAACAGACGGATACACTGTGCGCCTATATCCCCGGCGGCGGTTCCGCAGAGGGCAAAGCAGGCGTGCTGGTCTATGAAGCTCAGACGAACCGGGATATGGCGCAGATCGCCGACCGGCTGGCGGCCCGGAGCGAGACCGGACTGCTGGCCGGCTGCGCGGGCTTTGCATCCGTGCTGCCGCGGCTGTTGCAGCTGTCCTGCCGGGACACCGCGCCGCTGCCGCTCTGCGGCCGTCTGCTCGCGGTCTGCGGCAGCATCAACCCGGTCTCGCTGGAGCAGTGCGCGCAGGCCGAGGCGCAGGGAGCGCCCCGCTTCAGCCTCACGCCGGAGCAGAAGCTCTCGCGGGACTGGGCGGCCGGCGCGCAGGCGGGCGAAATGCTGGGAGCTGTGTTACGGGCCTGTTCGCAGGAGCCGGTGGTGGTGCTGGACACAGGCGGCGCGGTGGAGAACGCGGGCGCGGACAAAACCGCAGACCGCATCCAGATCGCCAATACGCTGGGCGCGCTGCTCAAGCGTCTGCTGGACGACGGGCTGGAGAGCACGGTGCTGATCATGGGCGGTGATTGTCTTTTGGGCCTGATGCGCCAGCTGGATGTAACGGAGATCATGCCTCTGTGCGAAGTCGCGCCGGGCGTGGTGCTGTCGCAGTTCACCTATGGCGGACGGCAATGGAACCTTGTTTCCAAATCCGGTGGGTTTGGAGCAAAGACACTGTTTTATGACCTGCAAAACATTCTGGAACGATGGAAAAAGGAACTGCCCGCGGTGTGACGGGGCATGCAGCCTTTCGGACAGGAAAAAAGGAGAAGATAAAATGCGTATCGCCTGGGAAGGACGGGAGCTGTACTGCCATATCTCAACAAAAGCAGGCTTTGACCCGGTAAAAACACTTTATGTCTGCGCTCCGGGCGCGGATGCGGCAAGCTATGAAGCCGCCGCACGTTTTGCGCAGGCATCCGGCTGGCGGGAAATCGCAGAGCAGGACGGGGCGGTACTGGTGCTCCCCATCGTGCCGTACGGCTGGCGGGCGGAGGACGCGGGGCTGCTGATGGAGATCTACCGCGGCACGCGCGGCAGCTTTCCGACCCAAAGCGGGAAAAGCCTGTATGGGCGCGGCGGCTATTTGTGGTGTTGGGAAACACTGATCTATGCGGTGGGATATGAGGACGGCGCCTCTTTCCTGGGCGACGCCTCGGCTGCCTGTCCAAGCTTTTTTGCTGCGGCGGCGCTCGTGGGCGGCGTGCCGCAGGATTATACGCCCGGGGAGCGTCCTTCCAGCCACTGGCTCGTGGAAAATGTGAGCGCGGATTATAAAACCCTGAACCGGGAGCTGCCCGTCTGCCTCTGGATGATGGTGCGTGAACGGCAGGAGGCGGACGCGGCTGTCCGCTATTTCAACCGGAGCAACGGCGCGCAGGGGCCGGGCTGTGAAGAAATGTTTGATGATATTTCCGCGACGGTCTACCGGGCGCCGGATGGCGGAGCGGCGCAGGTACGGATTTCGACCGGAACCTTCGGCCCGGAGCCTGCGCTGGCGCGCACGGTTTTTTCACAGCTTTTTGAACGCGTCATCCGCTGGAAAAACGGCCCGGATGGAAAGCTGACGCCTTTCATGAGCCGTGCGGACTTTTATGCGTCCCCGCGCTTTGCGCTGGATTCTGTTGTGTACGGGGGCCGCAGCTACGGCTTTTTCGTTCATGTGCCGGAAGGGCTGACGGCGGAGCAGGCCAGGGGCCTGCCGCTGGTGTTCAGCGTACATGGCCGGGGCGAACCGGCCTGGATGTTCGCGGAGAAAAACGGCTGGGACAGGCTGGCGGACGAGACCGGCGCGTTTCTGCTGGCCGTGCCGGACTCTCCGGAAAACATCTGGTTTCTGGAACGCGACGGCGGTGTATTCGCCCGGATGATCGACAGGCTCCACAGCCGTTACGGCATCGACCGGGAGCGCGTTTATCTGACGGGCTTTTCCAACGGAGGCATGATGACACGGGAGGCGGGCACGCGGTATCCGCAGCTTTTCGCGGCTTTATCACCCTGGAATGCACCGCCTGCCGAGACCTGGCCCGGCTTTGCGGAAGGCGGGTGGCAGATGCCGTGCTTCATCTATCTGGGTGACAACGACCCCGTCGCGCGGGGCACGGAAGAACCGCTGCTGGAGCAGATGCTCCGGGCAAACTGTTGTGCGGCTGTGCGGACGGCCGGGGGCTTTGTGCCGGATGCGATATACAACGGCGAAAACCATTACACTGCCGCGCGTGGGTATACCGAGGGCGAACGCTTTGGCACAGCGGTCTACCGGGACGCGCAGGGCGTACCGCGCGTATGTGTGACAGTGATGAAAAATATGCCCCACGGAGCGATCCACGATGAGAGCCGGGCGGCATGGGAATTTATGAGACGGTATCGGAGGCCGGGAAACGGAAAGGCTGTGGAAACGGTGCCGCATACAGAGAGCACAGAAACAGAATGCGCAAAACAAAAGGAGGAGCGACTGAAGTGAACGATACGATGAACGAGATCACAGCATTTTCTCCCTTCGGAGGACGTCTGGTGCTGGAGGAGGTCAAAGGTGCGCAGGAACGCGCGAACGTGCCGGAGAACAGCATCGAGACGAAGGCGGGCGATGACCGCAGCATGTACGTCTATGTGCCGGCTTCCGGCTGCCCGGACGCGAAACAGACGCAGGTCGTCATGTTTCTGCGGGATGGCGCGGACGAAGCCTCCGCCCAGGCGGCCATGAAGGAATATGGTTTGGACGCGCTGGCGGAAAAGGAGCATTTTGTGCTGGCCTTCCCCAATCCGCGGCAAAGCGGCTGGAGCGAAAGGGACGCGGAAGACATGGACTATCTCTCCCGCTGCTTTATGGCCCTGCCGCAGGGCAAGGGAAAGGTCGGCGGGTTCATCGGAATGATCTTCTATATCGGCGGTTCTCCGTCAGCCGGCGCACTGCTGCTTGCGATGAGCGCGCGAAGGCCCCTGAATGTGGCGGGCGTGCTGCTCTCGGAGCTCCCTGCGGATTACAGCATCCCGCAGGACGGCGTGAACGCGCCGCAGGTGGCTTATCTCTGCGGCGGAGCCGCCCGCGCCGCAGATTATTTTGGAAAGGTGAACGGAGTGACGGGAGCGGACGCCCGGCCGCTGGAGCACGCGGTGCTTTACACCAGCCCCGTAAACCCAAATGTGCGGCACATCGTGTCCGAGCTGCCGTTCAGCGCGCAGGAAGCGGTCCGTGCATGGGACATGCTGTTCTGCAAAGCGAGGCGCTGGTCCAACGACACCTATGGGACATATCAAAAGCGCACGGATTTTACGGCCCGCGGCTTTGTGGCACACGTCAACGACCCGGGCCTCGGCGTGAACGAAGGCTTTGCCCATACCTGGTACGAATATGTACCGCCCCGTCTGCGCGGCAGCAAAGAAAAAGCGCCGCTGGTGTTTTATTTTCACGGCATCGGCTGCGTGCCGCTGTACGGCGCGGAGCAGAGCGGCTGGCACGATATCGCTGACAGGGAAAACTTTATCGTCGTATATCCCAAGCCCGCCCGCAACAAGGCGTGGAACATCTGGGATGAGCCGGGCATGCCCAGCGACCAGGCCTTTGTGCTGGCGCTGCTGGAGCATATGAAGCGGACCTATGCCATTGATGAAAGCCGCGTGTACATCTCCGGTTTTTCCATGGGCGGCATGATGACCAACGCTCTGGCATGTGCATATCCCGAGCTGTTTGCGGCGGCAGCCCCTTGCAACGGATTCAATTCCGGCTATCTGGTCCCGGCGTCGGAAATGTGGACGATGCTGCGGAAAATGCCCACCGGCCGCGGTTTGCCGGGCGGCCCTTCCGAACCGGTCACCCGTACACGTGTACGGGCGGATGCGAAAAAGGCTGCCTTTGCCTACCGTATGCCCCTCATCCAGAGTTCGGGCCTGCTGGACGGCACATGGCCCGCCGCGCAGGACGATCCCTTCAAGCGGTTGGCTTCTTTTGATTACTGGAAAACGTACAACAATATTCCCCTCACGCCTTACGAGCCTGCCGCCGCGTGTGAATCCGGCCTGACGGCCGACGAGACATTTTATGACTGTGCGGACGGGCGCTTCCTTCACCACCGTTGGTTCAGCCGCGATGAAGGAAAGCCCGCGCTGTTTGAAGTTGTGCTCGCAAAGCGTATGCCCCACGCGCTGGACCTGCGCCAGCTGGAGCTTGCCTGGCAGTTTATGAAAAGGTTCTCACGCGGGAAGGACGGTTCTCTGCACATCGACCCGTAACGCGCCCGCTGCGAAACGGCCAGACGCTTTGAGACCACAGCAGATGGGAGGAATGGAAAAGAAAAGACGGGAGTGGAAAATGGTATCTGCATATTGGAAAACACGGCAAAAGCGAATAGAATGAAGGAGTGAATCACAAATGACAATTCAAATGATCATTACATTGGCAATCGTGATCGGCATGATCGTCATGATCATGTCGGACAAATTTGCCTTCGGCGCACCGCCGCTGATCGCCTGCGTTCTTCTGGTACTGACGGGCTGCGCCACCATGTCCGAGGCCTTTGCGGGCTTTGTGGACAAAAATGTCATCATGATCGCCGGTTTTATGGTGGTTATGGCGGCGTTGGAAAAAACCAGCCTCATCGACAAGGTCAAGGCAACGATGTTCAATATGGCCAGCAAGGGCGGATATCGCAACTACATCCTGTTGCTGATCGTTGTCATGCTGGGAGCCAGCGTGATGAGCGGTACAGGCTATTATGTATTGGTGCTGAGCTTGGTATCCACTATCCCCTACAATAAAAATCTGCCTATTTCAAAAATCTTTATGCCCTTGGGCTATGCCACTTACAACCCCATCGTACCTGTGAATATGGCGTTTTACGTGGGCTTGGTGGCCTCTCTGCTGGAGAGTTCCGGCGTCACAGGCACCGCAGTGCCGCTGCTGGTATATTCCGGCATCAAGCTTGTCAGTTCTATCGCGTTTTTGGTGTGGGCGGTTATCGGTTACCGCTTCCTGCCGGACCACCCCATTGCCGAAGCGGGCGCGCAGGCTTCCGAACAAAAGTCAGAGGGCGAAAAGCTGTCCAGGTGGAAAGAAATCGTTGTGTATATTGCTTTCGTGGTCAACTTCGTAGCCATGATCTTCCTGGATAAGCTGGGGGAGCCGGGCTATGCCATCCCCGGCGTCATTGCCGCCGTACTGTTCGTTTTGGGCATCCTCAATTTCAAGGAAGTGCGCAACAATATTGCCTCTCCGCTGATTCTTATGATGGCCGGCGTCATCGGCGTGGCCGGCGCCCTGGCGAACTCCGGCTTCACCGCCATGGTGGGTGACGCGGTGGCCGGCGCTTTGGGTACCAGTGTCAGCCCATTTGTCATCGTATTGGTGTTCACACTGCTCACCAGCCTGAGCGCTACGTTCACGGGCGCCAGCTTCGGTTCCCTGTTCGTATTTGCGCCCATCGCCATCTCCGCTTGCGTCAGCATGGGGTTGGATCCTACGGCTGTGGCTGTGGCTTGTGTCACCGCCGCTTGGATCAACTGGATCATGCCCATCGACGGTATGCCTGCTATGATTCTTGGCATGGGCAAATACAAGCTGGTTGATTTCTGGAAGTTCACTCTGCCGTTGTACGTCATCCAGATTCTGGTGCTGTGCGGGGCCTGCGTGATTGTATTCCCCATGTAATAATAACCTGCGGTCGGCGGCGGAACATGCCGCCGGCCCTTTTCGGAGAGAGATGATACGCCATGAATACACTGAGTAATTTGAAGATGCCGCGCGCCGTCTGCTGCGGCGAGGACGCGCTGAAAAAGATGCCGGAGATCCTTCAGGCGGCGTCTGTGAAAAAAGCGGCTGTCTTTACAGACAAGGGGATCCGCAGCGCCGGCCTGCTGGACCCCGTGCTGGAGCAGCTTCAAAAGTCGCAGGCGGCATTCTGTGTGCTGGATGACCTGCCGCCGGAGCCGAGCTACGGCCAGGTCCAGAAGCTGGTGGATGCCTGCCGGGCCGAGGGCGCGGATATGATTCTGGCCGTGGGCGGCGGCAGCGTGATGGATACCGCCAAGCTGGCCGGTGTGCTTTTGGACGGCAGCTCGACCGTGCACGACCTGCTGGAAGCGCCCGGCCGCGCAAAAAAATGCTGTCCCACGCTGATGATCCCCACAACGGCGGGCACGGGCAGCGAAGCCACGCCCAACGCTATCGTAGCCGTGCCGGAGCAGGAGCTGAAGGTGGGCATCGTCAGCGACGCGATGATCGCAGACAATGTTCTGCTGGACCCGCTGATGATCAAAAATCTGCCCCGGAAAATTGCGGCGGCCACAGGTGTGGACGCTTTGGCGCACGCCATCGAATGTTACACAAGCAATAAGGCAAATCCCATCAGCGATACTTTTGCGCTGGAAGCGCTGGATATGATTTTGAACAACATCCTGCCTGCGTGCGACAGTGCGGACGCGGTATCGCAAAAATCAGCCATGCAGCTCGCAAGCTTTTACGCGGGCGTGGCTATCACTGCCAGCGGCACAACGGCCGTCCATGCGCTCAGCTACCCTCTGGGCGGAAAATATCATATCGCCCACGGCGTATCCAACGCCATTCTGCTTGCGCCTGTGATGCGCTTCAACGCGCCTGCCTGTCCGGAACGCTTCGCCGCCGCGTATGACCGTTGCGTACATGGAGAAAAAACCTGCGTGACGCAGGAGGAAAAAACGGAGTTTATGCTGCGTTGGCTGGAGAAGATCGTCCGGCATCTGGAGATACCCACAAGCCTTTCGGCATTCGGTGTGCCTGCGTCGGATCTGGAGACACTGGTGGCGGCCGGCATGCAGGTGACACGGCTTCTGAACAACAATCTGCGCCCGGTGACGGCGGACGACGCCCGCGCGCTGTACCGCCGGATCCTCTGACATCGGAAAGGACGGAAAAACATGAATAGAATCGAGATCAAGGGCATCATCCCGCCCATCATTACGCCGATGCACGCGGATGAAAGTATCAATACCGCCGAGCTGCGCCGCCAGGTGGACCGCCAGATCGAAAACGGCGTGCATGCGCTGTTCTGCTTTGGCACCAACGGCGAGGGATATATTCTGGACGGCAGGGAAAAACAGCTCGTGCTGGAGACGGTCATTGAGCAGGCGAACGGCCGCGTGCCGGTGTACGCGGGCACAGGCTGCGTTTCCACACGGGAGACCATTGCACAGTCCCGCATGGCCAGAGACGCGGGAGCGGATGTGCTGAGTATTATTACGCCCAGCTTTGCGGCGGCCAGCCAACAGGAGCTGTACGACCACTACCGTGCCGTGGCTGAAGCCGTGGATATTCCCATCGTGCTGTACAATATCCCGGCACGTACAGGAAATGCTCTTGCGCCCGAGACGGTAGCACGCCTTTCCCGGATCGAAAACATCGTCGGTGCAAAGGATTCCTCGGGAAACTGGGATAATATGAAAGCTTATCTGGATGGCACGCGGGGCAGCGGCTTTGCAGTGCTTTCCGGCAACGACGGCCTGATCTTGGACTGCCTGAAGAACGGTGGCCGGGGCGGCGTGGCGGGCTGTGCCAATGTTTACCCCCGCACCATGGCGTCTATTTATGATTGTTTTGCCGCGGGCGATTTGGAAAAAGCGCAGGAATATCAGGCGAGCATCGCGTCCTTCCGCGCATGCTTCAAATACGGCAACCCGAATACGGTCGTCAAAACAGCCGTGGCGCTGCTGGGCTACGACGTGGGAAAATGCCGCGCACCGTTCAACCAGCTCCCGGAAGAAGGCGTTGCCGCGCTGCGGCAGGTGCTTCGTGAGAATGCGGAAAAGGGGATGCACTGACCCATGAACAACACGGAAATAAGGCGGTCGGTCATCGGCATCACGATGGGCGACCCCGCGGGCAACGGGCCGGAGCTGTGTGTGCAGGCCCTGCTCCACAAAGCGATCTATGAGGAATGCCGGCCGCTTATCGTGGGGGATGCAAACGTTATCGAAAAAGCGGCTGTGCTGCTGGGCCATCCGGAGCTGACCGTGCACCGCGTGGACAGCGTGGAGCAGGCGGCTTTCACCTGGGGGATCATCGACGTTTACCATCTGGACCTTGTGGACCTGGCGCGGTTTGAATACGGAAAAGTGTCCGCGATGTGCGGGCGCGCGGCGTTTGAGTGCGTGCGGAAAGTCATTGAACTGGCACTGGACGACGAGGTGGATGCCACCTGCACCAACGCTCTGAACAAAGAGGCCATGAACTTGGCTCTCGCGCCCGAGGGCATGCACTTTGACGGCCATACGGAAATCTATGCCCACTATACTCACACCGAGAAATATACGATGCTGCTGGCGCACCACGATCTGCGTGTGGTACATGTTTCCACGCATTGCTCGCTGCGGGAAGCGTGCGACCGTGTGGAAAAGCAGCGTGTACTGGATGTCATTCATATCGCGGACAGCGCATGCAGAAGCTTCGGAATCCCGCGCCCGCGAATCGCCGTGGCAGGGCTCAACCCTCATGCGGGAGAAAACGGCCTGTTCGGCAGGGAGGAGCTGGACGAGATTATCCCGGCGATCCGTGCCGCGCAGGACGAGGGACTGTGTGTGGACGGCCCTGTGCCGCCGGACAGTTTGTTTCCCAAGGCGCTGGGCGGCTGGTATGACATCGTTGTGGCCATGTACCACGACCAGGGGCACATTCCGCTCAAAACCGTCGGCTTTGTATATGACAGGGAAAAACAGGCGTGGAAGGCTGTCGAAGGAGTAAACATTACACTGGGGCTGCCCATCATACGTACCTCGGTGGACCACGGAACGGGTTTCGACCAGGCAGGCAAAGGCACTTCGAATGAATTGAGCCTGCTCAACGCCATTCAATATGCCGTCACGATGGCCCGCAACCGCAACATCAAAGAGTGAGGGGAAGAAAACCATGAAATATCCATGTTTGCCCGGCCTGACACCGGACGGCACCGTTTATCAGAATTCTGCAATGGGGACGGTGGAGGCCATGCTGCCCCCCGGGCCTTGGGCTACGGCGCATGCGCCCGCCTTGCTGGAAACTCCGGACGGCAGTTTGCTGTGCGCCTGGTTTGCTGGCAGCTTTGAAGGCAGCGGCGATGTGAGCATCGTTTGCGCCCGCCTGCCCAAAGGAGCCGCACGATGGGAAGCTCCAGTACAGGTGTCCCATGATGAAAAACGCAGTGAGCAGAATCCCTCGCTGTTTCTCGCGCCGGACGGCGCTGTATGGGCGGTTTATACCGCCCAGCTGGACCGTGTGCCCGGCAAGGATAATATGCAGTTCACGTCTGTCATCCGCCGGCAGAAAAGTACGGACGGCGGCCGCATTTGGGGCGAACCGGATGTGCTGTTTGCCCGGGAGGGAAGCTTCTGCCGCCAGCCCATCCAGGTGCTTGCAAGTGGACGCTGGATATTCGCAAACTGGCTGTGCAGCGACAGCGCATCCGGTCTGGCCGGAGACCCGACGGCGTTTCAGATCTCCGACGATCAGGGCTGTACTTGGCGCACTGTAGAGATGCCGGGCAGCAACGGCCGTGTACATGCCAATGTGGTGGAGCTTGCGCCGGGACGTCTCGCGGCGTTCATGCGGAGCCGTGCGGCAGATTTCATTTATCGCAGTGAATCGCTGGACGACGGCAATACGTGGAGCGAACCGGTGCCCACGGTCCTGCCCAATAACAACTCCAGCATCAGCGCCGTCAAGCTGCAAAGTGGACGCATTGCCGTTGCCTATAACCCCACCCATACGCCTGCGCCGCAGCCAGGTGTGGCAGCCTGGCCCGGCCTTCGCTGCCCGGTTGCGGTGGCCCTCAGCGAGGACGGCGGCCTTACATGGCCGATGATTCGCCATATGGAGCTGGGAGAGGGTTTTGTAGGGTCAGAAAACAGTACCAACAACCGCCAGTATGAGTACCCGTATCTGATGCAGGCTTCGGACGGCAGGCTGCATCTGGCGTTCGCGTATCAGAATCGCCGCGGTGTAAAATGGATGACGTTTTCGGAGCAGGATGTTATGGGTGAAAAGCGTGAAACTGTAGGCGTGTACAACCCGACAGCCGCCAGGGTATAGTGCGTTTTACAGGCGGAAAGCCCGAAAGCGCGCTGCCGCGGAGCGAAGCGGTTTCACGGCAGTGCGTGCCATTTCAGCAACACGCAAAAATACGGTAAATTTTTTTCAAAAGCATGTTGACAAGAAGAATGTTTCATGATAAAATCTAACATGCTGATTCGGAAACGAACAGCAGAAAAAGCGTGATCACGGGGTGACTCGTGTTCACATATATGCGGATGTGGCGGAACTGGCAGACGCGCTAGATTCAGGTTCTAGTGAAGGCAACTTCATGTGGGTTCAAGTCCCTTCATCCGCACCAGGTCGGTCTCGTTGTAAAGACGGGGCCGATTTTTTGTATATCGTTTTGGTAATAAGATGGTGGAGGAGAGGAGACGCAGATGACAGAAAACCTGCACTCCGGTCAATATTTTTTGATGAATGACGGATGTGGCCCGGTCGGATTTGAAAAATCTGCAGGGCTTCAGTTTTCACTCACGCCCAGATATTGAAATCCCGGCGAGATGGCTGAGGCTTTTGAGTGGAATAGTCAGTCGTCAGATGGAGCGGGCTTTGTTTGAATGAAAAGGATCTGAAGTGCTCCTTTGCTTTTGTGCGCAGCAGTATTGGGGGCACGGTTTGCTGTAAAGACAGGGGAAAACGTTATGCCAGCTTTCGCAGGGAATGCCGCACATTCTGAAAACAGTGATTTGCAGCCTCGTTTTCCCGCAAGGGAAAGGTTGTACTTTGAACAAAAAGCAGATATCATTGTAGTGGCGGTATCGGGGACCACAATGCATGGAGGGCCCGTTTGGAAGCATTCAGTACAGTAAGTGCCGCCGGATGCCTCGGAGAGCAGAGGAGATATGACAATGAAAAAGAAAAAGCATGCCCGCTGGAGATGGTATGAGATTCTGCTGGTTGGGGCGCTGCTGGGCCTGGCGGTGTGCAGTACCGCGTGGCTTACGTCGTATTGGGGACAGATGCGGGCCGCGCAGCAGACGTTTGAAAAGCTGGCGCAGGCCGTTCGTGCCGCCGCGCCGCAGCCGGAGGAAGAACGGGGCGAGGTGTGGCAGAAAGGCGTAGAGACGCTGCAGGCCCAAAACAGAGACTGCCTGGCCTGGCTGTACAGTGCGGATACGGGGCTGGATTATCCCGTGATGTATACGCCGCAGCAGCCGGAATATTATCTGCGCAGAGATTTTGAAGAACAGTACTCTTTGGCGGGCACGCCGTTTTTGGATGTGCGCAGCAGCCCGGCGGACAGCAGGAACCTTATCATCCACGGACATAATATGAAAGACGGGAGTATGTTCGCACCGCTGCGTTTTTATCTGGAAAAAGAGTATGGCCTGGAGCACTCATCCTTTGAACTGTCCTTTGCGGACGGTGTGCGGCGATATGCATTGATGGCGGTGCTTCATATAGAACTGACGCCGGAGAATGTAGAGCAATATTACAAACAACCGCAGACACAGGAGGCATTCGAAGCTTTTGTTGAAATGCTGGAACAGGAATCGCTTTATTGCGGCGGCGCCGGTGCGCAGTGGGGCGAACAGCTTTTGACGTTAAGCACCTGCGACAACCAGAGGGACAATGGCCGTATTCTGGTGGTCGCCCGTGAGACAAAGTGATGTGAATTGCTGTAGAACGATGAAGTAAAAGGCGGCAGACTGCCAATTGAAAAATCGAATCTTGTTGTGTTCAGAAATTTTAGATGGAGAGAGAAAGCCAATTGAAATCCGCATCTGCGGAACAGACTGTTGAAAAAGGTAAAGAAGTAAAAGAAGCGTCCGGGGAAAAGATGGCGGTGGCAAAGCCTTGCATCTTTGCGCAGTAAAGTGCAGGCCACGCGGCGAATGCCGCCAAAAAGGGGTGGGGGACCGCACCCGCAGGCGCGTGTGGGAGCGGTGCCCCCCTTGCGGACAATCGCGCTGAAAGCGCGGCTCTTAGCGCGCAGACGCCCCCGCAGGGCCAGTGCCGAGGCATGTGCAGAGCGAAGCGGCCGCCGAAGGCCGCCGTGCGCGGCGAATGGAGCCAAAGGCCCTGTCCGCAGGCAGCTTTTTCGACAAGCTGCTCTGCATCTGCAGAAAACCGGACACAGAAGGATAAAGATAAAGCACGGCAGCCCCTCGGAGCAATGTTCCAAAGGGCTGCCGTGCTTTATCGGGTAAAAATAAATTTTGAATTCACTTTGAAGCGGGTGAAGTCGTTGCCTACACCAATATTGCTGTACGGAGCTTTTTTGCGGGTTTTATACGGGAAGCCTGTTGCAGCACTCTGTGTGCTGTCCATTCCGCAAAACGCATGAACGCCGTTTACAGCACCACGCCGTCCTTAAAAATAGAGATCTCTCGGTATCCTTTCTGCTCGGTGCGGGTCTGTTTCCCGGAGGCGACGTCCAGCACCAGCGCGTACAGCGCCGCGCCCGCTTCCCCGATGCTCTGCGAACCGTCTGCTATCGTGCCCGCGTTGAAGTCGATCCAGCCTTTTTTCTTTTCCGCAAGCGGCGTGTTGGTGGCGATTTTCAGCGTGGGGGCGGGCGCGCCGAAGGGCGTGCCGCGGCCTGTGGTGAACAGCACCAGCTGTGCGCCCGCCGCCGTGAGCGCCGTAGCCGAGACAAGGTCGTTGCCCGGACCGTTCAGCAGGTTCAGTCCCCGGGCGTGTACCTGTTCGCCATAACCGACCACGTCAACAATGGGCGCGCTGCCGCCTTTTTGCACACACCCGCAGGATTTGTCCTCCAGCGTGGTGATGCCGCCCTGCTTGTTGCCCGGGCTTGGGTTTTCGTACACGGTTTCTCCGTGGGCCAGAAAATATTCCTTAAATCCATTCAGCATGGACGCGGCTTTATCGAAGACGGCCCGGCTTTGGCAGCGGCCCAGCAGCATGCCCTCCGCGCCGAACATTTCCGGCACCTCGGTGAGGATGGTGCTGCCGCCCCGGGCGCACAGCATATCGCTGAACCGGCCCACCGCCGGGTTTGCGGTGATGCCGGAAAGGCCGTCGCTGCCGCCGCATTTCATGCCTACCACAAGCTCACAAACAGGCACGGCCTCGCGCCGGGCCTGTCCGGCGTGGGCCGCCAGTTCCGCCAGCAGCGCGCCGCCCGCCTCCATCTCGTCTTCCACATCCTGACAGGTGAGAAATTTCACCCGCGCGGGGTCATAGGGGCCGAGTTCTTCTGCAAATTGTTCATGGGTCAGATTTTCGCACCCCAGTGACAGTACCAGCACGCCGCCTGCATTGGGATGGCGCGCCAGCGCGGCCAGAAGGCGGCGCGTTTGGGCATGGTCGGCTCCGGTCTGGGAACAACCGAAGGGATGGGGAAATGCATACAGCCCGTCGATGGAACCGGAGACAAGGCTCTGGTTCTCCGCGGCCAAGGCCTTGGCGCAGTCGTTTACGCAGCCGACGGTGGGAATGATCCAAAGTTCGTTGCGGACGCCTACGCGCCCGTCCGCCCGGCGGTAACCCTGGAATGTTTCGGGCGGCACGGGGGACAGGGGACGCACGTCCGGCGCATAGGTGTACTCCACCTCGCCGGACAAGTTCGTGCGCACATTGTGGGTGTGCACCCATGCGCCGGGCGGGATATCCGAAGCGGCGTGCCCGATGGGATATCCGTATTTGATGATGTTTTCGCCCGCGGCAATCTGGGCGAGCGCCAGCTTGTGTCCCTGCGGGATGTCCTCCCGCATTTGGACGGCGCGGCCCTCAAGGGAGAGCCGCGTCCCGGCGGGGATGGGGCACAGCGCGACGGCTACGTTGTCGGCCGGGTGGATGCGGATGCATTGCGGCATATCGGGCCTCCTCCTTTACACTGCGGGACGGGCCAGGCACGCGGCGAAAGCCGCGCGGGCGCCTTCAGTACGGATGCGGCGCAGGTTTTCCGCAGCGGCCTGCTCAAAGCCGGGCACCAGCGTCAGGTCCTGTCCCCACATTTTTTCATTCGTCATCACGTCATGCACCAGCGTTTCGTCCGAAACGCCGCGGCGGCTGTAATAGAATTCCAGCACCCAGCGGTCATCGCTGACGGTGTATTCGTTGCCCTTCGGCCGGCGGCATACAAGCCCCTGTTCCGTCAGGGCCTGGATATCGCTGGAATAGAAAGCGATGTATGCGGCGAAGCTCATCGCAAGGCACGGGGGCAGCTTTCCGGCCGTTTGTGCATATTCCAGCAGGCTGGGCATATTGCGCGCGCGCCACTTGGAGGTGGAGTTCAGCGTGATGCTCATCAGCTCGTGGTTGATGAACGGGTTGTTGAAGCGGTCCTGCACGGCGGCCGCGAAGGCTTCCAGATCCTGCCTGTCCAGCGGCAGCGTGGGGATGACTTCCTCGTGAAGCATGCGGTTCATGAAGCCCAGGATCACATCGTCCTGCATGCAGTCGCGTACAATGTCGTACCCGGCCAGATACGCCCCAAGCACAAAGCCTGTGTGCGCGCCGTTGAGGATGCGCACCTTGCGTTTTTTGTAGGGCGTCACATCGGGCACCACGGGGCAGTTCAGTCCTGCGGCCCGGAATGGCAGCTTTTCCGCCAGCCATTCGGGCCCTTCGATATTCCACACGCCGAACACCTCGCCCACGTCGATGAGCGCGTCCCGGTAGCCGTTCTCCTCCTCCAGCCGAGCGGCCTCGGCGGCGTCGCGAATGCGGCCGGGTACGATGCGGTCCACCAGCGTGGAGCAGAAGGTGCAGTCCCCGTTCACCCAGCGGGCAAAGCCTTCCTTCAGCCCCCACTGCTTTATGTATTGGTTCACACAGCGCAGCAGCTCCTTGCCGTTGTTGTCGATGAGCTCGCAGGAGAGCACCACCACGCCGGGCCTGCCCGCTCTCCAGCGGTGCAGCAGAACCTGTGTCAGCTTTGCGGGAAAGGAAGCGGGCGGACAGTCCTCAAGGCGGCACGAGGGGTCGTACACGATGCCCGCCTCGGTGGTGTTGGAGACGATGTATTCAAGCGCTTCGCCGGCGGCTACATCCATCATGGCGTCGTAATCCTGTTTTTCATAGGGGTTCAGGCAGCGGCTCACCGAGGAGATGACGCGCTTTGCATCCACCTTTTCGCCGTTCTGCCGTCCGCGCAGGTACAGCGTGTACAGGCCCTCCTGCCGGTTGATGAGCTGCGTCAGCCCCTGGGCGATGGGCTGCACCAGAACGCATTTCCCGTTCCAGCCCGCCTTTTCGTTGGCCATGTCGAACCAGTAGTCCGTAAAGGCGCGCAGAAAATTTCCCTCGCCGAACTGCAGCACGCGCTCGGGCGCGTTTTTCAGCAGATAGCCGGTATATCCGGTCTTTTCAAGTGTCTCATAGCACAGTTGTTCCATTTTTGCTTCGCTCCTTTTTGATGAATTCAGGGGCAGACCGCCCCGGATGCACGGTAATAGGCAAGGCTGCTTTTGAAGATCACACGGCTTTCCACGTAGTGGACGCCGGCCGGGGGCTGTATCCCGCGCAGCACGAAATCACCCATGAGCCGGGCAGCCAGATATCCCTGCTGCGCCGGGTCCTTATAAAGAATGTTCTGCACAAGGCCCTCCTCCATGTTGCGGACAGTCTCGCCGAACAGGTCGCTGGCAACGACGCGTACCTGTCCGGCCCGGCCCATTTGGGCGACAGCATCCGCCAGCAGCACGCTCAACCGCGCGCTGACGCTGAATGCGCCGGAAATACGTGCGTCTTCCGCAAGTGTCCGTCTCAGGCGCAGCGCCAGCTCCTGCTTGTCATGATAGCCGTCGGCCCTGACCAGAGTAAGCGGAACGCTGTTCTCCCGCAGGTATGCTTCAAATCCGGCCGCCATCCGGTAGTGGGAGGGCGTGTGCACGTCCCCCGCGCACAGCAATACCGCATCGCCGGGTGAAAGCTGCGCGCTCAGAAGCTCGGCGGCGATACGGCCGGCCATGTCGTGGTCCGCCTGCACGCAGGCGATGCGGCCGCAGCCTTCCGCGTCGTCACAGGTGAAGAACACAGGCGTCCCTGCGCTGCTGTACCGCTGTACCGCCCGCCGGGCAGTGTCCTCCGTGGGACCGATGGTGAGCAATGCGTCTATTTTTCCCCCGTACTGCTCAAAGCAGGCGTTCAGCGTTTCGGCTTGGCCGCGCTCTGTGCCGGGATAATAGGGCAGCTCCAAAACTTCCAGATTGTAGTCGTCCAGCTCGGCCATGCAGCGGCGAAACCCGTGCCACACGCTGCCGTAAAAATAGGAGTTTTCTTCCTGTGGGCCGGGAAACGCGGCCGCGATGCGCAGCGCGCTGCGCTTGAGCGCGGACGCGGCGGAATTGGCGCGGTAGCCGCGCCGTGCGCACAAATCCAATATCTGTTGGCGCGTTTGCTCGGAAAGGCCTTTTTTGCCGTACAGCGCCCGGTGGACGGTGCCGGTAGAAACGCCCGCCTCGGCGGCGATTTCTTTGATGGTCACACGGTGCTCCATGATCCTGCTCCTTTTGCGGCACGGTTCCTACAATGCGTAGGTAAAACGTTTTAGTAAAAATCCTGCTTTTATCATAACAGGCAAAGCGGCGATATGCAAGAGGAACAATGTAAATTTCTCACACATAGGCTGAATGCCAAAGCAAAGGAGAGCTTCGGAAAACGACCGTTTTGCAGAAAAGATTCCCGTTTTGCGGCCGCGCCCATGTGCCGGTTTGCGAAATGCTGTGGGTGTTTACTACGCAAATCTGTAATTTTATTATGGCTGCGGATACCGCGTTATGGTATAATAACCTCAAAGTTGCCGCTTGCGCGGCTGCGCGTGTGCAAGGCACACGTCCCTGTGCTAACGCACAGGGCTTTGAGAACATTGAACCATGCAAAACCGCAGCACGTGCGGTTTTGTTGGGGCCGCTGCGCGGCGTCATGGTATAATATGTTCGGTTAGCGAATGCGAGCCGCAGGCGAAGCATGAGTTTAGCGGCATAGATACCCTGTTTCTTAGTGAACACGAGCGGTACGCGAAGTGGGAGCTTAGAAATATGCTATAACCTCAAAGCCGCCGCTTGCGCGGCTGCGCGTGTGCAAGGCACACGCCCCTGCGCTGGCGCACAGGGCTTTGAGAACATTGAACCCTGCAAAACCGCAGGAGGTGCGGTTTTGTTGAGGCCGCTGCGCGGCGGCATGGTGTAATTAATAACAAGGGACGGCTGGGCACCGGGAAATGGAGCGGATGACCAATGAAAAAGTGGAAATCCTTTTCGGATTGGAGGCTGCGCACCAAGCTGTTTTTTATCCTTGCGCTGTGCCTTGTCGTCAGTATGCTGTTGTCGGTATACAATATGTTCCATATCTCCCGTGCGTATGACAGGGAGCTTTACGGCGCTCTTTCCAATTTTTTGTCGCTTTCCGTCACCGAGATCGGCTATAAGCTCGATAACGTTCAGCAGATGACAACGGACCTCGGCCAGGACAGCCAGATACAGACATACCTGTCCCACAACAAAGACGCATCCCGCGCGTTTTCCAGCGAATACAACGCACTGTATTATCTGGTGCAGGATTACTATAAGAAAAACCGTGTCAATTGTGTTTCCAACATCACGCTGTATACGGGGAATTTTACGCTCCGCTCCAACACGTCCGCCAACGTGTATGTGCCGGATGAAGTTTACAAGGATTTATATGAGGCGGCGCTGGGGGCGAATGGCGCAACGGTGTGCGTCACGGATTATTCCCGGGACTACGGCCTGTTTTTTGTCAAAGCGATCCGCCGCATCGAAAACCTTCGCTTGGATACGCTGGGCATCGAGGTCGTGCAGGTGGATCTGGAAAAACTGGTGAAGTCCAGTGTGTCGCTCAACCAGTACGACAACGTTATCTTTGTTTTAACGCGGCCCCAGGATGGCGCGGTGATGTATTCTTCCGCGGGCGAAGCCGGGCCTCAAACGCTGCCCACGCTGGACACCGAAAGCCGATGGGATATCTGCAAGCTGGACAGCGTGAAATATTTTGTCACGGCGGACGGCAGCGCGGATTATCCGTGGGATTATCTCTGTCTGGTGCCCTACAACGAAATATATGCGTCCATCCGCGACGCGCTGCTTTTCTGCATCCTGTTTTTCCTCGCGGGCATCGCGCTCACCTTTCTGGTTTGCCACTTTCTTGTGGACCGTATTACGCGCCGCTTTGCAAAGCTTATCAGCCAAATGGACCAGTTTGCCAAGTATACGCCCGATATGGTGCTGCCGGTGGACGAGTTCTCCGGGGAAGAGCGGGAGGCGGGCGACGAGGTCGGCATGCTCAGCCGTCATTTCAGCCATATGGCGCGGGAAATAGACGGTCTGATCCAGACGGACTACACCAACCGCATCCTGCTGCGGGAGGCCCAGCTGAAGGCGCTGGAAGCGCAGATCAATCCGCATTTTCTGTACAATACGCTCAGCGCGATCAACTGGCGGGCCAAGATGCGCGGCGCACAGGAGATATCGGATATGGTGGAGGCCCTGAGCAATCTTTTGCGCGTTACGCTGAACGACGACAGCGGGTTGATCCCATTGGAGAAGGAGCTCTCTCTGGTGCAGTCTTATATCGTGATACAGCGCATCCGTTTTGACGAGACGCTGGATTACAGGCTGGCGGTGGAGGCGGACGAGCTGAAAGACGTTTTGATTCCAAAGCTGACGCTTCAGCCGCTCATTGAAAACGCCATCCGCTACGGTCTGGAACAATCCACTCAGATTTGCCGCGTGCAGCTGAGCGTCCGGCGGCAGGGCGCGCAGCTTGTGCTGCTGGTGCAGAACGACGGTTCTCTGTATGAGGACGATTTGCTGGAAAAGCTGCGCCAGAAAACCGTGACGCCCCACGGCTATGGGATCGGACTTTTGAATATTGAAAAAAGGCTGGAATTCGCCTTTGGAAAAGAAGCGGGACTAGAGCTTTACAACGAAGACGGAATGGCCACGGCGCGCATTACGATACCTTGCCGTGTGAGCTGAAAAAGCGGTATTGTGACGGAGGGGAGAGCAAATGCTGAAACTGCTGGTTGCAGACGACGAACGGATCTTACGGGAGGCGGTATGCTATCTCATCGATTGGAAAAGCATCGGCATCGAGCTGGCGGCAAGCTGTAAAAACGGCCGGGAGGCTTATGAAGAAGCCTGCAGGACAAAGCCGGATATCATTCTGACCGATATCAAAATGCCCGGCCTTTCCGGGCTGGACCTTGTGGAAAAGCTCTCGGAGCCGGGCCGGGTGCTGGAGTTCATCCTGCTGACGGGTTATGCGGATTTTGAGTACGCGCACCGCGCGCTCTCCCACCGGGTGCACCACTATCTGCTTAAGCCTTGCAACGAACAGCAGATCATTGAAGCGGTACAGCAGGCGGCACAGTCCATCTACACGCGCCGCCAGCTGCAGCAAATGGAGCCGACCTGTGCGGGTGTGGCGCGCCCTGAATACAGCGAGACGGTGCAAAAGGTCGTGGACTATCTGGAAAAGCACTACAGCGACGCCGCGCTGTCACTCAAAGGCCTGGCGGCCAATTACCTGTTTATGAACCCGGATTACGTGAGCCGCCAGTTCCTGCAGCAGACGGGCTACCGTTTTGTGGATTATCTGCTGGCGCTGCGCATCCGCAAAGCGCAGTGGCTTCTGGTGAACGGCGTGCCGCCGCAGCAGGTTCCCGAGCGGGTGGGTTACAGCGCGAATCCTCAGTATTTTGTCCACCTGTTCTCCAAGGCGACGGGGATGACGCCGCGGGAATATGCGCAGGCGCTGCGCATTGAGCCATAAAGAAAAAACAACACAAACAGCTCCCCCCGCACGAAGGCGAACGCCCGGTGCGGGGGGAGCTGTTTGTTGAAGCAAAGCAGAGTATATCAGCAGTCTTTGCAGGCCTGTGTGCCGTATTCCCGCAGCATCCGGGCATAGGCACGATAAGTTTCCAGCGTGGTGCCGGGGGGTGTTTGATGGTCCATCGCAGGCAGATACCGCCCGCTGCGGATGACGGGCAGAAGACGCTCGAATTCCCGGCGCACGGCGTCCGGCCCTTCGAACATGCACATCTTGTCAAACCCGCCGATCATCAGGAAATCCGGATATTCCCGGCGTATGGCGGCCACGTCCACGCCGGACTGGCGCTCCAGGGGCAGGATGCCCTCAACGCCGGCTCCGCGGAACCACGGCACCGCCCGTGTGATGTCACCATCAGAATCCACGAACACACGGGTGCCGTGTTTTTTGATCTCCGGAATCAGGCGCTGGTAATATGGCTTGATGAACTCATTGAAAAGTTCTTCGGAAAGCATGGGCCCGTGGTTATAGCTCATATCCTCGGCAATGGTCATAAAATCCGGCTTCATATAACGGGCCAGCGCGTCCACCTGCGCGATCTGCCATTCCAGCAGATCTTCGCAGATGCGGTGATACAGCTCCGGCTGGTCATAAAAAGAATAAAGGTGGTTTTCAATGCCCAGCAGTGTGCGCGGCCACCAGAAAAAGCCGTCCAGAGTATACCAGACAAGGGTCCGGCCATTCTCATAGAATGGAAGCGTTTGCCGAATCTTAGGCAGCATCTGCTGCACAGCATTCTCCGGCAAAAGATATGGGCGCAGACGCTCATAGTCCGATTCATTTTCAACAATGCCCCTGCCGTGTGACGTTTCCCGAGGGCAGTCCGGTGTTTTGTGGGGCAGCCAGAACTGGGTGTTGCGGTCAATGCCCACAAAGTCTGCCATAGCGGCTTCATCCAGCCCGCGGGGCAGTCCCTGGCCGTACCAAAGCTCCAGTGTCTTATCCCACCAGTAGGCCCATTCTATGGCGGGCAGCCGGTCTACGGCGGCGTCGCCGGCCATGACACGGCGAAAGCGTTCTCTTGTGGTCATGGGGTATCCTCCCTGTCTGTATAGGTGATGCGCAGGGTCTTTATCTCAAAGGGGCGGAATTCCAGGTCTGCCGGACAGGGGGCAAACGGCTGCTCCAACATGTCGCAGAGCTGTGCGCCGGAGCAGCCCGGAGCGAGGGAGAGGCGGGTGCGCGCGTAAGAGCCCTCGCACTCATACAGGCGCAGGATGAATGCGTGTCCGCCGTCCTCGCAGGGCTTGACGGTCTCGGGCATCACATTGGCCGCGTCTACACGGACAAGCGGCTCCGAAGACAGGCCCTCGCCTGAGGCGGGCAGCGCCGCGTACTGGAAAGCATAGGCGGGCCGGACGACACTCTGCGCGCAGAAGCCTCCGGTGTGCGGCAAAAATGCATACCGAAAGGTATAAACGCCTTCGTCGCCGCGCGGGTCCGGCCGCATGCCGCCTTTGGCCAGCGAGAGGGCAATCCGGCCGCCCTCGACGCTGACGCCATACTTGCAGTCGTTCAAAAGTGCGACGCCGTAGGAGGGCTCGCTGAGATCGGCATATTTGTGGCAGCACACCTCGAACTTAGCCTGCTCCAGCGAATCGTTGCGGGTGGTGGGGCGCTGGATGCAGCCGAACTGGATCTCCTGCCGGGCGGCGGGAGCCTGTACGGTGGTGTCGAACGCGGCTTTCAAAAGGCGGTGCTTTCCGTGCCATTCCAGCTCGGTGTCGAATTCCACAAGGGGACTGTCGGCGTGGAAGATGATGTCCTGCCGCACAACGGAACCGCCGCACACGGTCCAGGTGCAGCGCACGCGGTATTCCACCGGCCCGTCGGCCGCGACCATCCGGCTTTGCAGCACGCCGTCGGGCCGCAGCTTTTCCATGCAGTCCGCGTCGACGTCCCAGCCGTCCCACGCGGCGGGGACATCCTCGGCGGAAAGGAACGTGTTAAGGGGCAGCCCTGCGCACAGCTCGCGGCCGGTGCGCCGGTCGACAAAGGAGGAAATGGCGCCGCCGGGGGAAAAACGCACCAGCGCAAAGGGCGTTTCCAGCCGGTTGCCGCAGGCATGGAAGAGCGAGGATGCTTCATCCGCACCCGCGCACAGTGAGAGCGGCGTGAACGAGAACGGCTGCTGGCGCAGGCCGGCTACGGCCAGAACACGCGCGCCGCCGCGCAGCTCCACGAGCTGCGTGCGCAGGCCGGGTGCATGCATGGCCGTATTTACGGGCAGATAAACGGTATCCGTCCGCGCAAAACCCAGCGGATTGAGCACGCCGCCCATCTGCTCCGGCCGAAGCTTTGCATCCAGCCGGCGCCCGGCCTCTTCCAGCAGAGCGGTGGTCTGGCGCAGGGATTCGTCGTGCGCCTCCGGAATGCAGCTGCCGGGCAGGATGTCATGGAACTGGTTCACCAGCAGGGTCTCCCACAGCGGCCGGCAGGCGGCGCCGCACGCGGGCGCGCCGCTGTGCACGGCTGCCAGCACCGTGACCAGCTCAAGGTCGTGCAGGGCGGTTTCGGCCATGCGGTTGTTCTTTTTGATCTGCTGTTTGCCCGTCAGCGTTCCGCGGTGCAGCTCCAGATAAAGCTCTCCCCGGTATTCGGGAAATTCGCGGCCCTCGGCCTCCAGGCTCTGCATAAACTTCGACGCGCTGGAGTAGCGCACCCTGGGGCAGCCCTCCAGGTCCGCAAGGCGGCGCGCTGTTTCGATCATCTCAAACTGGGGGCCGCCGCCGCCGTCTCCGTACCCGAAGGCGATGAGTCTCTGGTGGGAGATCTGTTTGTTGTGCAGGCAGTCCCGGTAGCCGACGCCGTTGACACGCTCCAGCAGCCCCTTTGGGTCGGGCCAGGTGTCCATGACAAAGAAGTGGGCCAGAACGTCCGTGCCGTCGATGCCTCTCCAGGTGAAGGTCTCATAGGGGAAGGTGTTCGTGTCGTTCCAGGCCAGCTTGGTCGTGAGAAAATATTTTACGCCGAAGCCCCGCATGATCTGCGGGATGGCGGCGGAATAGCCGAAGGTGTCGGGAAGCCAGAAGCAGTCCGACAGTACGCCGAACGTATCGCGTGTGTAGCGCTGGCCCCACAGAAACTGGCGGATCAGCGCCTCGCCGCCCACCAGATTGCAGTCGCATTCCACCCACACCGCGCCGTTCATCTCGTACCGTCCCTGTGCCACCGCCTCGCGCATGCGCTCAAACAGGGCGGGATATTCCCGCTGCATCCAGGCGGTGTGGCAGGAGGCGCTTTGCAGAAAGCGGTATTCGGGGTACTGCTCCATCAGACTGAGCTGGTTTGCGATGGTGCGCGCATTTTTTCGCACGGTCTCAGCAGTTGGCCAAAGCCAGGCGGTGTCCATGTGGGAATGCCCCAGCAGAGCCGCGCGGGGTGCGCTGTCGCCGTTGCGGCAGGCCAGCGCGGGGGCCATGACGGCGCGCGCCGCGCGCAGGCTCTCCAGCCAGGTCTCACGGTCCACGGCCTGTGGGGAGAGGTACAGCGTCCGGTGCACCTGCGCCAGGGTATTGAGCACGCCGGCGCGGCGGAAGGAGTTTTCGTCCAGCATCTCGGCAAGCTGCAGCAGCACGCGCAGGTCAAACAGGAAATCGGCCACAAGCTGGTTCTTGGTGCAGATCAGGATATCCTGTGCCTGGAAGGAGAAGGCCTCAGCGTCCTCTCCGCCCAGAGGGCCGTCCGGCTCAAAGGGCGCGCGGCCGGGCACGGGGTGGCCCGCATAGAATTCCAGCGCGACATCCATGCTGCGGGCGGGGTCCGCCTGGGCGCACAGCATGTCGCAGTAGTGATTGCCGTGGCGCGTTACGACGATTTTGGTGGCAAAGGTGCCCTTCGGCATGCCGTCTACCCAGAGCATGGCCTCATAGCCGCCCACGCGGGGCATCAGATAGAGCGCCCGCCCTGCGAGCTGTTCGGAGGGCTGATACCGGCCTTTGAACCAGCAGGTCTGCCACGGACCGCCCCAATGGGGGACCGGCGCGTGGAAGCATTTGTCGGGCGGCACCGCGCGCAGGTGCTCCCGGGTCTCGAACATGCGGTAGTCGAGCTTGCCCTGGGGCTCGAACAGGTACGGCTCGAATACCTCCAGGCAATGGGACAGCTTTTGAAGCAGCTTTTTATTCTGCTGCGGGTTCAGCATATGCCGTTTCCTCCTTATCCGCCTGTACTCAGTACCGGCCCAGCCTGTGGGCGGTCCGATACATGGCGATCACGTTTTCCACCGGGGTATTGTCCTGCAGATAATGCGTGGG